>Ga0310345_10000174_pt1 | contig 124545 bp, 110 predicted proteins | sample HC15DNA20500_MG_FD_204667 | JGI IMG/M metagenome (GOLD analysis project Ga0310345, IMG submission 204667) | Marine microbial communities from station ALOHA, North Pacific Subtropical Gyre - HC15-DNA-20-500_MG | ecosystem: Environmental > Aquatic > Marine > Oceanic | place: Pacific Ocean... | reverse complement strand
GGCAGCGAGCGCGGCAGCGGCAGCGAGCGCGGCAGCGGCAGCGAGCGCGGCAGCGGCAGCGAGCGCGGCAGCGGCAGCGAGCGCGGCAGCGGCAGCGAGCGCGGCAGCGGCAGCGAGCGCGGCAGCGAGAGCGGCGGCGGGGGCGGCAGCGGCGGCGGCGGCGAGTGCGGCGGGTGCGGCAGCGGCGGCGGCGGCCGACAGCCAGTCCGCTCCCGTGGTTCGGGGACGATCCTATCCGTTCGTCAAACTCGGCGACGGCCGCACCAGCGGCTCGCGACCGCGGTAGGCGGAGGCGGCAGCGAGGCCGTCCCGGCCAGGCCTGGCTATTCCTCCTCGCCTCCCACCTCTCGTCTCCCTGCATACCGCGAAGACAACGAGCACGCCGGACTCACTCTCGGGCTCGGGCTCGGGCTCGGGCTCGGGCTCGGGCTCGGGCTCGGGCTCGGGCTCGGACGCGACAACTGAACCTACGCAACCCTCACTGCGTCTTGCGGGACGGGTCGCGGACTCGAATGAAGGGGGCGCCTCGTCGGTGAGCCCCACCGTGTACGCCGGTGCTCGGGCGTGTAAAGGGGCCTGCGGCCCGGCTGCGCGCTGCGCGCTCGCCGGCTTCGGCGCCTGCGGCGCCTCGCCCTTGACCCGCCCTGCGCGCCGGCGGGTGGGGGGGCGTCACCGACGAGTCGCGCGACGGTCGCGCGCCAGGCTGCGGTGACTCGGAGAGAAGCTCATGCAGCTCAGGATCTATCGCGACGCCGTCACCATGGTCACCGAGTCGGTCCGCTCGTTCAGGCGATCCGCCGCGACGACGCCGACCACGCCCGGCAGCTCCGCAAGGCCGCCAAGTCCGTCCCGCTCAACATCGCCGAGGGCACCTACTCTCGCGGTCGCAAGCGGCAGGTCAGCTACCACGTCGCTCTCGGCTCCGCGAACGAGGTGGTGGCTTGCCTCGAGGTGGCCGTCGCCGACGGCATCCTCGCTCCGGTCGAGCCCGCCATCCTCGACCGGCTCGATAAGATCATCGCGACGCTCGTGAAGCTCACCGACAAGTGAGCCTGCCCTGACCCTCGGGGCGCGGCCCTCTCCTGGACCGCGCCCCACCCCGGCTTCCTGCCGCCGCCGCGCTGCCGCCGCTCCCCCACCGCCTCCGCCGCCGCTGCGCTGCCGCCGCTCCCCCACCGCCTCCGCCGCCGCTGCGCTCCCCGCTGCCGCCTCCGCCTCTACCTCCGCTGCCGCCTCCGCTCCCGCCGCCGCCGCCGCTGCCGCTGCCGCTCGCCGCTGCTCGCCGTTGCCGCTCCCGCTGCCGCCTCCGCTGCCGCTCCCGCTGCCGCTCCCGCTGCCGCCTCCGCTGCCGCTCCCGCTCGCCGCTGCCGCTGCCGCTCCCGCTGCTCGCCGCTGGCCGCTCCCGCTGCCGCTCCCGCTCCCCGCCTCACGTCTCGTCCGAGCCCAGAATTCGAGAACTGAAGCCGGGGCAACGGCCGGCAGCGGCAGCAGTGCCGGCAGCAGCTGGGGCGCCGGCACGGCAGCGGGCTCGCTTGGCGATTCCTCCTCGCCTCTCCCCAGAAGTTGCGTCGACGTCGAGAGCGTCGGCGATCCGTCCTCGCTTCCTGCGAGTGGCAGCGGGCAAGGCGTCGACGTCGAGAGCGCGGGTCTGGGTCGAGGGGGGCCGCGACGGGATCAGAAGCTGCCGGCGACCCCGAGGAAGCCGGCGGAGCCGGAGGCGCCGGCGAGGGGGCGGAGGGTGACTTCGCCGCGCTGGCGAAGCTCCTGCTCGAGGAGCGCGCGGTCCTCGGGCTCGAGGGAGCGGGCGAGGCGCTGGTAAGCGCTCCAGCGGCGCTCGGCGCCGGACTCGCTGAAGAGCCCGATGACGGCGGCGATGACGGTGATGGCGGCGGGGGCGATGAAGAGGAGCTCGATCGGATCGAAGTCCCTCGAGCTGTCGCGGAGCGCGAGGTAGGCGCCGACCGAGACGCCGGCGCCGGCCATGGCGAGGGAGGCGTCGACGACCCGCAGCAGGAGGTGCTGCTCGGCGAGGCCGGAGAGCTGCTGCTCGCCGTAGTCGAGCTTGGCGAGGCGCTCGGCGCGCGTGCCCGTCGGCATCGCGAGGTAGCGGAGGGAGACCGGCTCCGGGTTGGGCCGGAGGATGAAGTCCGTCAGGAGCGTGCTCAGGATGCTGACGCTGCCCGACGCGATCATGAACGGCGCGAAGAGATCCCAGGGCGGGCCCTGATCGAGGAACACCGCGCCGAGCACGATGGTGACCCCGCCGAGGATCATGCTGATGACGCCGTTGGTGTAGTTCGGGCCCTGCGCGCTCAGCAGGCTGAAGGACGCGTCGAGGAAGCGTAGGCGCTGCTGGAGCGCGGCCTCCTCGGGGCCCGCGACGTCCGGAGGCGCCGGGACGTCGGCGTCGTAGCTGGAGCCCCACGCGGTCTCGTACTCGGGGCCCGGCGCCGGCTCGGACGGACGGACGCGCACGGGCGTGCGGCCGGTCGGATCGTCGAGCTGACGAGCGGCCTGGGCGTGGGTCACCGAAGGGAGGGCGCCCGCGGCGAACAGCAGCGCGAGGAGCCAACGAAGCCAAGGTCGGCGAGCGTGCACGCACTAGAGGTAGCGCCATCCGGGCGGCGGTGCGAGCCGGTGCAATAGGCGCGAGGGTCGCGCGTTCACCCCTACGCGAGGGGGGCGGCGGCGCTGTACTCTCGCGGAAGGGGTCATGGAGGAGTTCCTCGCCACCGCGCTCTCGATGCCGACGCTCGCGTTCACCGGGCTGCTCGGGCTGGTCGTCCTGTACTGGCTCTCGGTGATGCTCGGCGCGCTCGACCTCGAGGTGCTCGACTTCGACCTCGGGGCCGACGGCGCAGACGGGGCGGTGGACGGAGCGCTCGAGGGCGGCGCAGAAGGCGCGATGGAAGCCGACCTGGAGGTCGGCGACGTCGGGGGGCTCGCGGGCGTGCTCTCGGCGCTGGGGCTCCGTCACGCGCCGCTGACCGTGGTGCTCAGCCTCCTGGTGCTCTTCGGCTGGCTCGGCACCTTCTTCGGCAGCCGGTACCTCGCGCCAGTGCTCCCGCTCGGAGGCTTCCTCTCCGCGCTGGTGGTGACCCTCGCCGCGCTCGCGCTCGCCACGCCGCTGACCTCGCTCCTCACCCGGCCGATGGCGCCGCTCTTCCGGGTGCGCGCGGCCCGGGGCAACCGCGACCTCGTGGGGCAGGTCGTGAAGATCCGCACCGGGAACGTCGACGCGCGCTTCGGCCAGGCGGAGCTGAAGGACGGGCGGTCGGACATGATCCTCCACGTGCGCTGCGCCGATCCCGAGGCGCTCGCCCGGGGCGACGAGGCGCTGATCGTGGACTGGGACGAAGAGCGGCAGGCGTTCGAGGTCGAGCCGATGGAGGCCATCCTCCCCGAAGAGGGACAGAAAAAGCGGGCGTGAGGCGCGGGCATGCACTATGCCGCCCGGTCATGCAGCACACACGACTCCTTCTATTGAGCTCCCTTCTCCTGGCCCTGGTCGGCTGCGACAGCGACCCGACCCCCGCCGACGCGGGCATGGACGACGGCGGAACGTCGACCGAAGACGCGACGATGCCCCCGCCGGACGCCAACGGGCACGACTCCGGCATGATGATGGGCGGCGCCTGCGACGCGCCCCGCGCGGTCACCCTGACCGACGGCGAGCAGACCATCACCGGCGACACCTCCGGTGGCACCACCGGCTTCCCGCTCTCCGAGGGCTGCGGCGCCCCCGAGCACGCCGCCCCGGCCGAGATCCTCGCCCTCACGGTGCCCGGCACCGGCCTGAAGGGCGTCAGCTTCAACACCCTCAACGAGGCGACCGGCTGGGACACCCTCCTCGAGGTGCGCCCCACCGCCTGCGACTCGACCGAGGCCGCCACCTGCTTCGACGACGCCCTCCCCGGCCTCATCGCGCAGTCGGCCGGCAGCTTCACCGCCGAGGGCGGCAGCACCGTGCACCTCGTGGTCACCGGCTACGGCGAGGCGACCGACAGCGGCGCGTACGAGCTCACCGTCGAGGTGAGCGACGCGAGCGCCCCGACCCTCACCGAGGGTGACGCCTACCGCGTGGGCACCGAGCGATACGACCTCGTCGTGCGCGGCATGGACGCCGAGGGCGACGTCTCCTACGTGCGCGTCTCGTTCCTCGACGGCTCCGGCGCCGCGATCGAGGTCGACACCGACGGCGACCCGGAGACCCCGGCGCAGTCGACCTTCGAGGTGGGCGTGGAGCGCGTGAGCGGCACCCCGGCCTACGAGGCCCTCGTGCGCATCGCCGACGAGGACTTCATGACCGCGACCGCCGCGGCGACGCAGGTCGAGGTCACCGTGGTCGACCGCTTCGACCTCGAGAGCTCCAGCATGACCTTCGCGCTCTCCGACGTGACCGAGGCCGGCCTCGGCGAGAGCTGCGGCGCGAGCACCATCTGCGCCGACGGCCTGAGCTGCGACGGCGGCACCTGCGCGATCCCGGCCGACGTCATGGCCGCCTGCTCGGGCGCCACCGCGGTCTCGATCACGCCCGGCCCGACCACCGTCACCGAGTCGGTGGCCGGCGCGGTGCCCGCGGCCGACAGCCTCTTCTTCGCGACCTGCGGCGACACCAGCGGCGGTGAGACGCTCTTCACCGTCGACGTGCCCGCCGGCACCTACGACCTCATCGCGTCGACCGAGAACGCGGCGACGTCCGAGGACATCGACACCGTCGTCTACTTCCGCTCCACCTGCGGCGACCCCGGCAGCGAGGCGGCCTGCAACGACGACGACGAGACCTACCGCTCGACCACCGTCCTCCAGGACGCGCCGGCCGGCACCTACACCATCGCGGTCGAGATCTACGGCGGCGCGGAGGCGGAGACGCCGTTCTCGCTCGACGTCAGCCTCCGCCCGGTGCTCCCCGCCGGCACCCCCTGCGATCCGATGGAGGCGATGAACCGCTGCTCCACCGGCACCTGCATGGGCGACCCGGCGGTCTGCCCGCCCCCGGCGCCCTGACCTCCAGACGACCGGACCGCGAGACGCGCAGCCTCTCCTCGAGGCTGCGCGTTTCCATTCCGTCTTCGCTATGCTCCCGGGCGATGCGCTTCCTTCGCTACGCGATCGCGCTCTCGCTCGTGGCCTGTGAGAGCGGCGGGCTGCCCCAGGGCTGGGCCGAGACCGAGCCGGGCGAGGGCCCGCGGGTGGTCTGGGATCTCGAGGCCGAGCCGCTGCCCGAGATCCCGCTGCCGAACGACGTGGCCACCTGGCCCGACCCGGACTCGCCGACCGGCCGGCGGATCAACGCGAGCCTGATCGCGCCGTCGAGCATGGAGCGGCGGCTGCGCCAGGAGTTCGACGCGCTCGACGGCTGGGGGACCTTCGCGCCCATCACCGTGCGCTTCGACGCGCCCCTCGACACCGACGCGCTGATCGCGGCGCAGGGCGGGAGCCGCTTCTCGGCCGCCGACTTCCAGCGCCACGCCATCTACCTGATCGACATGGAGACCGGGCTCCCGGTCCCGCTCGACGTCAACAGCGATCGCTTCCCGCGGGTGGTCGCCGACCCCGACGCCTATTACTCCAACGACCCCCGGGCCGGCGAGTCCAACCTGCTGTTCGAGACGGTCGACGAGGACCAGAACGGCAACGGTCGGCTCGACCCCGGTGAGGACACCGACTCGGACGGCGTGCTCGACGCGCCGAACACGCTCGACGGCCGGCTCACCGGCGCGGCGAACGAGACCGTCGACCGCATGCTCTGGTTCTACGAGCGCGAGACCGACACGCTGGTCCTGCGCCCCATCCTCCCGCTCGAGCCGCAGCGTCAGTACGCGGTGGTGCTCACCGAGCGGCTGCGCGGGCGGGGCGGGGAGAGCGTGCGCTCGCCCTTCGAGGTGGTGCACCCGCTCTCGCAGCGCGAGGACCTCGCGTCGCTGCCGGACCGGTTGGCCGATCACCCGGACATCTACGGCGAGCTGTCGCGCGTGGGCTGGGAGGGCGTGGCCTTCGCGTGGAGCTTCACCACCCAGAGCACCCAGCGCGACCTGACCGCCATCCGCGAGGGGCTCTACGGCCGCGGCCCGTTCGCCCGGCTGGCCGACGAGTTCCCGGCGCGCATGATCCCCGCCCCGCTCCGCGGCGGCACCCGCACGGCGCCCTGCGAGCCCGGCCCGGGCATCTACACCGTCACCCCGGCGCAGCTGGCCGAGGCGCTCGAGGGGCTGCCGGTGGAAGACCTCGGGGTGCCGGTCACCCAGCTCGACGCGGTGCTCGAGAGCCTCGAGCGCTCGGTGTCGCACATGGCCTTCGGCTTCTTCGAGTCGCCTTACTTCCTCGGCGACCCGGATCAGGAGACGGTCGACGACACCTTCGACCTGAACCGACAGACCGGCGAGGCGCGGGTCGACCGCGACCTGGTGCCGATCTTCGTGATCGTGCCCAAGGAGACCGAGACGCACCGCCAGCCATTCCGCACGACCTTCTACGCGCACGGCTACGGCTCGCTGAACCTGGAGGCCATCGCGTTCGCCGGGCTCGTGGCCAACCACGGCGTGGCCACCGTCAGCATCACCGCGCAGGGCCACGGGCTGCCCCTCGGCGACGACCTGCGGCCGCTGCTGGAGTCGGTGCTCGCGGGGAGCTGCCTCGCCCCGCTCGGGCGCGCCGTCGCGGAGGATCGCGCCCGCGACCTGAACGGCGACGGCACCGCCGACAGCGCGGGCCTCTTCTTCAGCGCCTACATGTTCCACACGCGCGACACGCTCCGGCAGAGCGTGATCGACTGGATGCAGGCCATCCGCATCGTGCGCTCCTGGCAGGGTCACCCGGACTTCCCCGAGGGCCGCGACTGGGAGCCGGCCACCCTGCCCCTCCGCACCTCGCGCTTCGACGTCGAGTTCGACGGCGACATCGACGGTGACGGCGACCGGGATCTCGCGGGCGACTTCGACGGCGACGGCGTGCCCGACCTCGGCGGCTGGGACGTGCCCTACGGCCAGTGGGGCAGCTCGCTCGGCGGCATCCTGAGCATGCTCAACATCGGCGTGGAGCCGGCCATCACCACCGCGGCCCCGGTCAGCGGCGGCGGCAGCCTCTTCGACATCGGCCTCCGCACCTCGCTCTCGACCGCGCGGCACCCGATCTGGCTGCGGGTGATGGGCCCGATCGTGGCCTCGGCGCCGAGCGCGGAGCCGGGGCGCGACACCGCGTGCGCGGCGGGGGACCGCTCGCTCTTCTTCGAGCTGCCGGACCTCAGCGAGCGCGCGCGCACCGAGTTCGCGTGCGTCCCGGAGGCGAGCCTGCAGGAGGGCGACGTCGTCGTGCTCGCCAACTTCACCAACGGCGAGGCGCGCTGCGCGGCGGTCGGCGCGGACGGACGCTTCCGCACCCAGATCCCGACCTCGCGGGGCGACCGGCTGAGCGTGCTCGTCTACGACGACGCGCTCGAGGCGATCGACCTCGGCGCGTGCCGGCTCCGCGAGGGCTTCGAGGAGCCGCCGATCAACGACGCGATCGACTCGTGGCGCTCCGGCAACGGCGACGGGCTCGGCAACTGCGCGAGCTGCGCCGTCTACCAGGGGGAGGTCTTCGACCGGGACGAGCCGCTCGTCGCGCCGGCCGAGGGGCTCGGCCTCGCGCGCCAGACCCCGGATCTGCGGCGCCTCGCCGGGCTCGCGCAGATCGCGCTCGACCCCGCCGACCCCGTCAACTTCGCGCGCCACGTCTTCCTCGACCCGGTGACCGCGGAGGACGTCACGCCGCGCACGCGCTCGGTGATGGTGATGAACACCGCCGGCGACACCACCGTGCCCCCGGCGACCGGGAACGCCTACGCGCGCGCGGCGGGGGTGCTCGCCTTCCTCCCGCCGGACGCGCCGATCGCGCTGACCGATTGGGCCGCGCCGAGCCGGGTCCGCGGGACCTGGGGGCTCGCCTCGCCCGACGACGTCCTGATCTCGCGCCACGTGCTCGAGGGCCTGTCCCGGCTGGAGCGCCACCCCGCGCCGGGCGCGCCGCAGTTCCTCTTCGACGTCGACGATCTCTCGGACGGGCAGCTCTTCTTCACGCCCCGCGGCACGAGCCAGCTCGCCGAGGCCGAGGGCGGCATCCAGCCGCTCCGCCTCGATCCTCCGCTGCGCTGGGGAAGGGTCAGCGCGCCCGCCATCGACGCCTTCGGCGACCCGTGGCGCACGAGCGGCGACTTCGAGGGCTTCAGCCTGGTGCTCAACGCGATGACGGTCCCCGTGGGACAGCACGTCTTGTTGCCGGTCGATCCGACCAAGGTCTTCGACGAGGGCGAGTACCTGCTCAACGTGATCGGCTGGTATCTCGCCAGCGGCGGCAGCGAGGTCCCCTGGGAGGTCCTCGAGGACCCGTTCTGTCTCGAGGACTCGAGCTGCGTTCGACCGTAGAAAATTCTGCCACTACCGGGACCCCGCTCGACGCGTGACGCTCTCTTCGACTGGAGGGACGTGATGCTTGGACGTGGCGTGAAGAGCTGGATCGTGATCGGGTGCGTGGCGGTGGGCCTCCTGGCCTGGACGGGGTGCAGGCGACGCGGAGGAGGCGGCTCGGGCGGCGGCTCGGCCGGCGGCGAGTACACCGGGACGCTGACCTTCGAGAACGCGTCGGGGCAGCCGCTCTGCGGGGTGGAGCTGGTGCAGGACGACCACACCGCCTCTTACGGCGAGCGGATCGAGCCGGGTGAGTCGGTGCAGCTCGAGGTGCAGAGCGAGGTCGACGATCTCTTCGTGACCTCGTGCGACGGGGACGGCTTCCTCTACGCCGACAGCCTCTCGGTGGACGGCGACCACTACACCTTCGACAGCCCGGCGCCGCAGGGCTTCGGGGAGCGCCTCGACTACCTGCGACGGCTCAACCGCATGAACACCAACCCGATCATGCAGGACCCGGCGCTCGAGGCCGAGATGCACTCGGCGGTGCAGATGCGGGCGCGCGACCAGGGCTGGATCGACGACCCGGCGGTGACCCGGATCGCGTCCGACGAGTGGTCGACGCTCCGCCACAACCGCTCGGGCTTGATCACCGGCCGCCGCATCGCCGGCGTGGTCGGTCACCGGTTCCCGGACGGCCACTGCAGCATCCAGATCCACGTCTTCCGCCAGGAGCACGACGGCTCCGACTTCTCGGGCCCGGTCCGCTACGAGGGCACCGCCGGCAACATTTTCGCAGGCTGCGCCATGATCGCCTGGCTCGCGGGCGAGAGCGGCGGCGTGGCCACCCAGGGCGCGAGCGCGGGCGGCGCGGCCTCGAGCGGCGGCGGCGGCGGCGAAGCGCAGCCGAGCGGCGGCGGCAGCTGCACGAACACCTGCTCGAGCGCGAACGACGGCGAGTGCGACGACGGCGGCCCCGACTCGCTCTACTCGGTCTGCGCGCTCGGCACCGACTGCGCCGACTGCGGCCCGCGCTGAGGTCGAGTGCTCAGGACAGCAGGCCGGCCGCGATCCGCGAGGCCTGCTTTCCGTCGATCTGACCGCGGTAGCGCTCCATCACCGCGTTCATCAGCTGACCCATCTGCTTCTTCTCGCTGACGCCGAGCTCCTTCGCGAGGGACTCGATCGCGGCGCGCGCCTCCTGCTCGTCCAGCTGGGCGGGCAGGTAGCGCTCGATGACCGCGATCTCCGCGCGCTCGGCGTCGGCGAGATCCTTCCGCTCGGCCTTCTCGTACTCGCTCACCGAGTCTCGGCGCGACTTCACCGCGCTGCTCAACAGCGCGATCTCTTCCTTCTCGTCGAGGTCGCGGCCGAGCTCGACCTCCTTCTTCGCGAGGTCGCTCTTGAGCGAGCGGAGGGTGAGCTTCGCGACCTCGTCCTTGGCCTTCATCGCGGCCTTGAGGTCTTCGAGGAGCTGATCCTTGAGTGCCATGGCGGGAGCTTACCGCCCGACGTGAGTGTCGCCGGTGTGAAAGCGCGGCACGCCCTCCGCCGCGCCGCGTCATCGCCGAAAGCGTAGTGATCTCGGAGCATCCGCGCGATTGGCCCCGGCGGCCTCGGGATTGCGAGACGTCGAGGCATGCGCATCTTCACGACGCCGCTCTCGTTCGCCCTCCTCGCCCTCACCCTGCTCGCCGGGTGCGCCGCGCCGGCCGAAGCGCAGACCGTGCTGCCCGAGTGGGCCGGCCGCGGCGAGCGCAGCTGGGATCGCTCGCGCCTCCCGCAGCTGGATCGTCGCGGCGCGCTCTTCCGATCGGCGCGCGCCCTCGCGACGTCGGACGCCGGCGCCCTGCTCTGCCGCGTGCACGTGGACGGCGACTGGGATCTCTTCGCCGACCCGGATCTCCTGGTGCGGGTGCGCGGCGCGGGCGTCCGCGGTGAGGTGTGGGGGACCGAGAACTCGCGCACCGAGGTCTTCGGCGTCCCGGGGGTCCGCCTCCGCCGCGGGCAGCAGCTCTCCTTCCAGGTGATCGACCGCGACGTGACCTTCGACGAGCAGGTGGCCACCGTGCGGCTACGGATCGGCGACCGTCTCCCGGTCCGCGCCCAGGCGGGCCAGGCGGAGGTGGAGTGCCGCGCGGCGACGGCCGACGCGACCGGGCGTGGCTTCGACCGCGCCCGGACGGCGGCGACGCGGGCCACCGCGCGGGTCGAGGGCGCGCGCCCCGATCTCCGGGACGTGTCGCTCGGCCGGCCGAGCGAGGCGGCGGCGGCGGCGCGTGGACACCTCGTGCAGGCCGCGGCGTGGCGCGGCTGGCGCGAGCTGAACGACGACCGTCGCCGCGTGGAGCGGGCCGAGGCGGGCTTCGACGACCGGCTGCGCGCCGCGGTGGCCGAGGCCGACGCCCCGCGCGCCGGGAGCCGGGTGGAGCTGCCTCGCGGGGCCGCGCGCGTGACGGAGCTCGCCTGCGCGCCCCGGGACGTCGCGCGCCTCTGGCCGGATGCCCCCGACCACGTGACGTGCGTGGTCATGGTGGAGGTCGAGAGCGCGCGTCACACCCCCGAGGAGGTGCTCGGCGGCGTCGACGTGGTGGACGCGCGAGGTCAGCAGCACTTCTCGATCGACCGCCGCGTCGAGCGCACCCGCGCGGGAGCCACGGTGCGGCTCGCCTTCGCGTCCCGCGTCCGCCCCCGGGGCGCGCTGCTGCGGCTGGGCGACCATCGCTTCCTCGCGCGCCTCGAATAGAATGGCGCGGTGGGGGACGAGGCCGACCGCGACGCGATCCTGAGGCGCAGGAGGCAGCTGATCGCGCTCGCGCTGTCCGGGCTCACCGGCGCCGCGTGTGAGGGCGAGCCGCCGGAGCGCGCGCCGCCGGTGAAGGACGAGGTCACGGAGGCGCCGATGGAGCCGGTCGCGATCGACGAGGGTCTCGAGCCGCCGCCCGAGGAGCCCCCCGAGGCCGCGACCGCGCCCGACCCCGTACCCGACCCCGTACCCGACCAAGCCGAGATCCGTCACGCCGAGGAGCGGAAGCGGCGTCTTCAGCGGCCGCAGCCTTGCCTGACGCCGCCGAGCGTGTGCCTGAGCGTCGCGCCCCGGGTCTGCCTCTTCATGGAGAAGCCGGACGACGGCTACGAGCCCTGAAGCGGCTCGAGGAGCCAGGTGTCGACCTCGCCGATCCCCTTGAGGTGCACGCTGCCCCGCGGCTCGAGGGCGAAGCGGCCGGCGAGGCGCTGGGCCACCACCGAGCTCACCTGGATGCGCCCCGGCAGCCCGTGGGTCTCGAGCCGGCTCGCGAGGTTCACCGTCGGCCCCCACAGATCGAACGAGAGCTTGTCCGACCCGATCACCCCGGTGACGCTCGGCCCGGCGTGGATCCCGATCCGCAGCGACAGATCGCGCCCGGTGACGAGGGGCAGGACGCGCCGCATCTCGATCGCGAGCGCGGCGACCTGCGCGGTGTGATCCCCCTCGCTGCCCGGCAGGCCGCCCACCGCGAGGTAGGCGTCCCCGATGGTCTTGATCTTCTCGACCCCGTGCTGGGCGCACAGCTGATCGAAGCTCCGGAAGATCCGGTTGAGCAGCTTCACCAGCGGCTCCGGCTCCAGGTCGAGCGAGAGCTGCGTGAAGCCGACGATGTCGGCGAAGATCACGGTGACGTCGTCGACGAGCTCCGCGATGTTCTCCTCGCCCTCCTGCAGGCGCATCGCGATCGGCGGCGGGAGCATGCTGGAGATCAGCCGCTCCTTCTTCCGCTCCTCCTCCTCGAGGTGCTGCACGTACCGCCGCTCGAGGTCGCGCAGCCGCTTCTTCGCGAGCGAGGACTGGATCCGCGCCGAGAGCACCGTCGCGTCGAAGGGCTTCGGCAGGAAGTCGTCGGCGCCCTCCTGGATGCAGTCGGCGACGAGCTTGGTGTCGTCGGCGCCGCTCACCATCACGACCCGCACGTCGCCGGAGAGCCGCTTGAGCACGTTCAGCCCGTCGAGGTCGGGCATGATCACGTCGAGCAGGACCAGGTCGATGCCGCCCCGCTCGAGCCGCTCGAGCGCCGGGAGGCCGCCCTCGGCGACCTCCACCTCGTGCCCCATGCGGCGCAGCAGCCTCGCGAGCGCGGTCCGCACGCGCTCGTCGTCGTCGACGACCAGCACCCGGGCGGAGTCTTTTGGCGTCCCCTTCACCGCGCCCGAACTCTACCCGATCGCGGGCGTCAGAGCCGACCGGTTCGGTAGGCCACCTGCCCGCAGGCGCGGTGCTCGGCGAGGACGGAACCGCTCGCCTCGTCGAGCCAGACCCGCAAGGACTCGCGAGCGCAGCCGGCCGGGAGATCGAGCCGGAGCCGGGCGCCGCGCACCGAGACGACCGCGGCGCGCCCCTCGCGGCGCCAGCCCTCCCCCTCGGTCAGGCGTCGCATCGGCCGGAAGCCCTCGAGCCGCCGCGGCAGCGCGTCGAACAGCGGCTTGATGACGCGGCGCACGTGGGCCGCGCGATCGTGGCCGGGGGCCGGCGCGTGCCAGATCGGGAGGCTCTCGACCGTGGCCCCGTTGGCCGCGCGGAGCACCCGGATGGCGCCCTCGCTCGACTCGGCGCAGGGCTCGGGCACGGCGATGCGGCGGCCGAAGCGATCGATGGCCGGGAAGACGTTCGGCGCGGCCGAGGTCAGGTCTCGGAGCGAGCGCAGCGATCGATCGTCGACCGCGCCCTCGAGCGCGGCGGCCACCTGGCGGAGGTCGTCGGCGTCGTGGAGCCGCAGCGCGACGGTGGGCGGCAGCGGGCACTCGGCCGCGGCGTCGTCTCCTCCGTCGGAGAGCTCCGCGCACTCGGGGCCCGCGCAGGCGGCGAACGCGTAGCGGCGGAGGCAGCTCGGGCCCCCGCTCGCGCCGCAGCCGGAGCGCACCATCGTGGCCGCGCGCGCGCAGGCGCCGGCGTCTCCCCCGACGCAGGCCTCGGTCAGGCGCTCCACGAGCGGGCCGCCATGCGTCGCGCAGGCCGCGGCGCAGGCCGAGGGGGGCGCGTCCACCGCGCAGAAGCGGGCGACCGCCGCGGTGGCCTCCGCCTCGAGGCCCGCGCGCGCCGCCAGCTCGAGCGAGCCCAGGCAGCCGTCGGCGTCACCGGCCGCGCAGCGCCCGCGCCAGATCCGCCGTGCGCGGCGCCGCCGGAGCTCGGGGGCGCGATGGCCCGCGCAGAGATCGTGGTCGCCGGCGTCGCACGCGCGCGCCGCCATCGCCTCCGCCTCGCTGGCGTCGAACGGCTCCTCGCGCCCGCGGAGCCAGGCCTCGACCGCCCGGTGGCACGCCTGGCCCACGCCGGCGTAGCAGAGCCGGCGCGCGGCGACCGCGGACTCGACGGAAGCACAGGAGGGCAGGTGGCCGGCCTGGCAGGCCTCGGCGACCGCCTCGCCCCGCCCGACGAGCGCGCCCCACTCGCCGCAGGCGGCGGCCAGGCCCTGCTCGCAGGCCCGCGAGAGCTTCTCGGCGGCGCGCGCGCGATCGCCGCGCCTCAGCGCGGCCACGCCCTCGAGGTGACAGCCGTGCGCCTCGCCGCCCGCGCAGGCTCGCCCGAAGGCCGCCTCTCCGCGGTCCCGGTCACCCGAGAGCGCGTCGGTGAGCGAGAGGCCGACGAGGAGGCACGCGCGGGCCTCGTCCGCCCGGCACCCGGCGGAGAGCTGGGCGGTGGGCACGCCGAAGCAGGCCTCGTGGTACGCCTCGGCGCGCGAAGCGTCGTCGATCGGCGGCGCGTCCGGGTCCTGGAGCGCCGGGGGCACCCCGCCCCACAGCGCCCAGTCGTCGAGGGCGGCGATGCAGGCGTCGCCGTCGAAGCGCGCGCTCGGTCCGGGCGCGGCCGGGGGCGCTCCGCAGGCCGAGAGACAGCAGGCGAGGATCAGGACGCGGGTCTGGTGCATGGCTTCCCCTCCCCTGATCGGTGGGTCCGGCCCGGACTTGACCGGGTATCGCCGAAGCGTCGCCGTTTTTCTCACCGTGCACCTGTCGTGCGCGGGACCGCGCGCCCGCGGCGATCCGCCTCGGTCTACCGAGACCGCGCGTCCGCGGTCGAGGGCGGCACGCGCCTTGTATCTGGGCGGGGCATGCGAACCTTCATGATGATCTGCGCTGCCCTCGCGCTCGGCGCCTGCGGCGCTCAGGGCGAGCCGGTGGTGGTCAACGACAACGTCTCCACCACCGCGGGCAACGCCTCGGCCGACGGCATCGGACCCATCCAGGAGGGCCCGACCTTCGTCGTGACCACCGAGGAGGAGATCGCGGACGAGGTCCGCGAGGAGCTCGGCGACGAGGGCCTCGACGCCGACGCGATCGCGGTCCGGGTCGACGGCACCGCGGTCTGGCTCAGCGGCCGGGTGCGCGACGCCGAGGAGCGCCAGCGCGCGATCGCGATCGCTGAGGACGTCGAAGGCGTCGAGACCGTCGACGCCACCGACCTGACGCACTGATCACGGATCGTCCGCGGCCGGGTCGGGTCGGAGCCGTCGCTCCTCGTCGTAGGGGACGAGCTCGACGATCTTGCCGCGGGCGACGCGCTTCTGGACCTTGCGCCACCAGCCGGCGTCGAAGATGTCGGCGTTGTCGTCGCGCATGCCCTCCTTGAGGCGGCGCGGGACCGCGAGGAAGCGCGGGAACTCCTCCGGGAAGACGTCGTGGGCGCCGACCGCGTACCACGGCTCGGCCCGCATCTCGTCCTCCTCGTGCCGCGCGTCCGGGAGATCCCGGAAGGTCATCTCGGTGAGGGGCTGCAGCTCGTCGTAGTCGTAGAGCGCGACGCGGCCGTGCCGGGTGACGCCGAAGTTCTTGAGCAGCAGGTCGCCGGGGAAGATGTTGCACGCGGCCAGGTCGCGGATGGCGTGGCCCCACTCCGCGAGCGCCGCCTGCGCGTCGGGCTGCTCCTCCTGCCGGATGTAGAGGTTGAGCGGGACGAGCTGCCGGGAGACGTAGCAGCGGTCGATGATCACCCGGTCTCCGTCGATCCGGACGGCCTTGCCGCACTCCGAGACCAGCTCCTCGAGCAGCGCCGGCTCGAAGCGCCCCTTCGGGAAGGCGAGGAACTCGAACTCCTGCGCGTCGACCAGCCGGCCGGCGCGGTCGTGCTCGTAGACCCAGTTGTAACGATCGCGGACGTGCGCGGCCGACGTCGACTGCTTCTCGGGCGGGAACTCGTCGCGGATCACCTTCAGCACGACGTCCATGCCCGGCATCGTGAACACCACCATCACGAGGCCGGGCGTGCCCGGGGCGAAGCCGAAGAGGTCGGTCGACTCCTCGATGTGATCCATGATCGCGCGGTAGAGCTCGGTCTTGCCCTGCTTGGGCTCCCCGATCGCGATGTAGATCTCGGCGATGCGCTTCTTCGGGATCAGCGAGCGCAGGAAGCGCATCACGTCGTAGGGCCGCTCGGCCTCGACGTGGAAGTACGAACGGGTGAACGAGAAGAGGATGGAGACGTCGTCCGACTCCATCAGCGCGGCGTCGACGAAGATCCCCTCCGGCCCGTTCCGGAGCGCGAGCACGAGCGGCACGACGGCGCCGGCGGGCAGCACGAGCCGGCCCACCAGGTAGGCGCCCTTGCCGTGGAAGAACGGCGCCTCGAGCACCTCGTAGGCGACCGGCTGCCCGCGGTCGATCTCGGCGAGCTTCGCGAGCGCGCGCTCCTCCACGAGCGCCGCGTCGGCCTCGAGGTCGACGAAGGGGAGCGCGAAGACGTTCGACGCGATCGCCCGGCACACGAGGTCGCTCACGTCCGAGCCGGCGTAGCGGCGGTAGACCCGGTGCTCGGGCTCCGAGGGCGGCGCGTCGAAGTCGCTGGCGACGAACTCGATCAGCGGGTCGACGCCGACGGTGTCGAAGATGCGGCGGGTGACCCCGTTGAAGAAGGTCTCGGCGACGTCCCAGTCCTGCCGGAGCGCGATCAGGGCCGAGTAGACCGCCTTGGCGCTGACCCAGACCAGGCGATCGCGCACCCGCTCGCCGAGCAGCACCCGGACCCGCATCTCGGCCTTGTCGACGTACTGCCGGTAGAGGCCGAGCCGGCGCTTGGAGTCCTGCCGGAGCCGCGCCCAGTCCCGCGCCTCGAAGCTCTCCCGGGCCCGGCGGGTGACCTCGAGGAAGCCGGCCCGGTTCTCCTGAAAGGCCTCCAGGATCGCCTGCGCCACGGGCGCGGCGAGCCGGCTCGGCGTCGGCGGTCGCGAGGTCACGGCCGACTATACTAAGTTTCGGCATGCCTCACCGTCTGGAGAAGAACCCCATCCACCTCGGCCTCGGCGCGACCGCGGTCAGCGAGCCCGACTTCACCGGCGACATGAGCTGGTACATGGGCTACGGCGCGCGGCACGCCGCCGACGGCGAGGAGGGGCGGCTGGTGTCGATGCACACCTTCTCGGAGCCCTGGACGAGCTGGGAGATGCACCCGCGCGGGCACGAGGTCGTGGTCTGCACCGCCGGCGAGATCACGCTGATCCAGGAGGTGGACGGCGAGACCCGCGCGGTGACCCTGACGCCGGGGCAGTACGCCATCAACGAGCCCGGCGTCTGGCACACCGCCGACGTGGACGGCGAGGCGACCGCGCTCTTCATCACCGCCGGCGCGGGCACCGAGCACCGGCCTCGGTAGCTCCGATTCTCGGAATGGTCGGGCCCGCCGGCCGTTGCGCTCCGTGACGACCCGCGGCGCAGGCTCACAGAGCCGGCTGACAAGCGCCGCGAGGTTCGTGTAGATCGAGCGCTCGCGACGCTCCGGGGGGCATGGAGGGGCCAGGCTCTCGCGGGGGACGACGCGGTAGTGCGCCGAGTCGACGGAGGAGAGCTGAGATGACCGACCTGTACCCGTTGCTGATCGGAGGTGGCGCGCTCGTCATCTTCGCCATGGGCTTCCTCGTGATGTTCATGCGCTTCTACCGGAAGGTCGATCAGGGGCGCGCCCTGGTGATCAACGGCGCCCGCGGCGAGCCCACCGTCACCTTCAGCGGCGGCATGGTCTGGCCGGTCATCAACCGGGCCGAGGAGATGGACATCTCGGTCAAGACCATCGAGGTCGACCGGCGCGGCGGCGAGGGGCTCATCTGCCAGGACAACATCCGCGCCGACATCAAGGTCACCTTCTTCGTGCGGGTGAACAAGACCCAGGACGACGTCCTGCGGGTGGCGCAGAGCGTCGGCGTGAAGCGCGCGTCGGAGCAGGCGGCGGTCGAGGAGCTCTTCGCGGCCAAGTTCTCCGAGGCGCTCAAGACGGTCGGCAAGCGGCTCGACTTCGAGGACCTCTACAAGGAGCGCGAGAAGTTCCGCGACGACATCGTGCGGGTCATCGGCGAGGACCTGAACGGCTTCGTGCTCGAGGACGCGGCGATCGACTACCTCGAGCAGACGCCGATCGAGCACCTCGACGCGCAGGACGTGCTCGACGCGCAGGGCATCCACAAGATCACGATGCTCACCACGCAGCAGGCCGTCCTGACCAACAAGTACAAGCAGGACGAGCGCAAGGAGATCACCCGCCAGAACGTCGAGTCCGACCAGGCGGTGTTCGAGCTCGAGAAGCAGCGCGCCGAGGCGCACGCGCGGCAGCAGCGCGAGATCGCCGTGATGCAGGCGCGCGAGTCGGCCGAGACGGACAAGATCCGCGCCGAGGAGACCAAGCGCGCCGAGATGGCGAAGATCGCGGCCCAGGAGGAGCTCGCGATCGCCGAGGAGAACAAGCAGCGTCAGGTGGCGGTCGCGCAGTGGAACAAGCAGCGCACCATCACCATCGAGGCCGAGCGCGTCGAGAAGGACAAGGGGCTCGAGGTCGTCGCGCGCGAGCGCGAGGTCGAGCTGTCCCGCATCGGCAAGGAGAAGGCGCTCGAGGGCGAGAAGAAGGAGATCGCGGACCTCATCTCGAGCCGCATCTCGGTCGAGAAGAAGGTCGCCGAGGAGGAGGAGGGCATCAAGACCCTCCGGGCCCTCGCCGGCGCCGAGCGTGACAAGGAGACGATCCGCATCGGGGCCGAGGCCGCGGCGCAGGAGAAGCTCGTCAAGGACATCAAGGCGGCCGAGGCCCAGGAGGAGGTCGCCAAGTTCCAGGCGCGCACCAAGCTCATCGAGGCGGACGCGTCGCTGGAGGCGGCCGACAAGGAGGCCAAGGCGAAGATCCGCGCGGCCGACGGCACCAAGGCCGAGGCGGCGGCGCCGGGGCTCGCGAACGTCCAGGTCAAGGAGGCGATGGCCGCCGCCCTCGAGAAGGAGGGCATGGTCAAGGCGCGGGTGACCCTCGAGCAGATGCAGGCCGAGGCGCAGGGCGAGGAGAAGAAGGGCCTCGCCGGGGTGAAGGTCCGCGAGGCCGACGCCGCCGCCGTCGAGAAGCAGGGCCAGGCCGAGGCGAACGCGACCCGCGAGCGGCTGCTGGCCGAGGCGCAGGGCGAGAAGGAGAAGCTCCTCGCCCACGCGGCCGGCGAGCGCGAGAAGGGCATGGCCGAGGCGCAGGTCGAGGTCGAGAAGGCCGCGGCCATCGAGAAGCAGGGCCTCGCCGAGGCGACCGCGGTGCGCGAGAAGCTGCTCGCGGAGGCGGCCGGCCTGAGCGAGAAGGCCGAGGCGATGAAGAAGCTCCAGGGCGCGGCCAAGGAGCACGAGGAGTTCCGCATCCGGCTCGAGAAGGACAAGGAGGTCGAGCTCGCCCGGATCGAGAACACCCGGCACGTGGCCGAGGCGCAGGCGAAGACCCTGGGCGAGGCCTTCAAGAACACGAAGATGAACATCGTGGGCGGCGACGGCGAGTTCTTCGACCGCTTCGTGAAGGCGGTCGGCATGGGCCAGAGCATCGACGGCTTCGTCGGCCAGTCCGACACCGCGCAGAAGGTGCTCGCCGAGTACCTCGCGGGCGACAGCAGCCTGCCGGGCGACCTCAAGGAGATCCTCACCCGGCCGCGCGTGACCCCCGAGGCGGTGCAGTCGCTGACCCTCAGCGCGGCGCTCGGTCAGCTCATGAGCCGCGGCGGGATCGACAAGGGCAAGCTGCAGCAGCTGATCGACAAGGCGCGTGAGCTCGGCTTCGACGCCGAGGTCGAGGGCAGCGTCGCCTCGTCCGAGGAGTGATGAGCGGAGCGCGCGCCGACGCCCTCGAGGGCGGCAGCTACGAGGTCCTCCGCGAGCGCCTGGCCAAGCAGGGCGAGGTGCTCGCGGAGAAGGCCGGCCGGCTCAACGACCGCCGCCAGGAGGTGTTCGGCGGATCCGAGCTCGCCATCGCCGGCACCACGCGGGTGCGCACGGAGAACAACTGCGTCCCGCGCGACATCGTGCAGGTGGGCGGCCGGCTGCTCTTCGGCTTCAACGTGGTGCTGCACCTCCGCGAGCCGACCGCGGCCGACGTCTTCAGCGTGCACGCGCTCACCGAGGGCGCGGACGGCTTCGAGCTCGACGCGGCCGACGCGCCCGGGCTGCTCGACGCGCCCGACTTCGTGCGCGAGCTCGGAGAGCTCTACCGCTACTACAAGAAGGCGCGGCTCATCCAGCTGCGCATGACCGAGACCGGCTACCTGCTCGCCATCTTCCAGATCGGCGAGACGGTGGACGACGTGCGGGTCTTCCACTGGAGCGTCTCGCCGGACGGGCGCATCGCCTACCTCGGCAACCGGGGCGAGCGTCACCACGTCTTCCCGCCGAGCCACGACTTCGAGTGGATCCAGGTGACGCGCGACGACCACGTGGCCGGCCGCTTCCCGCACGTGAACGTCGACGACGCCCTCTTCGTCGAGACGCTCGGCGGCGACCTGACCATCAAGGTCGAGGACAACACCGAGACCGGCGAGGGCGTCTACCGCGAGCCGGTGGAGCACCGCGACCAGACCCTCGACGACGCCGAGATCGCCTGGGCGAAGGTCGGCGGGCTCTACCTGCTGAAGGTCCTGCCCTACCGGGAGACCGAGACCCGCTACCTGGTCTTCGACACGCGCACCCACCGGGTCACCCGCATCGACGCCATCGGCGAGGCCTGCCTCCGGCTCCCGGAGGACCAGGGCATCATCTTCCCGGGCGGCTACTACCTGCAGAGCGGCGACACGAAGATCTTCGAGGGCGACTCGAGCGGCCTCGAGCTCAAGCGCGCGATCCGCAGCCCGAACGGCGAGGACGTGCTCTACGTCTTCCACCGGCGCGCCGACGGGCTCTACAAGCTCCTGCCCTACAACCTCATCCGCAAGGAGGTGCAGAACCCGATCCCCTGCCACGGCTACTCGCTCTTCGCCGACGGCAAGATGGTCTGCTTCCGGGTGACGGGCGACGAGCCGGTGCGCGTGCACCCGATGCAGGTGTGGCAGACCCCGTTCTCGAGCGTCGAGCACGCCGACCGGGCGGCGCCGACCGAGGGCGGCTACCTCGCGAAGATCGGCAACGCCGAGCTGGTGCGCGGGATCAGCGACGCCTTCACCGTGCGTCGGCTGAGCGCGCCGCGCGCGCCGTCGCGCCAGGGCTTCGAGGACCTCGTCGCCGCGTGCAGCCGCGCCCTCGACACCTACCACTGGCTCGGTCACGCCGACGTCGAGGACCTGGGCGAGACGATCCACGGCCTGCGGCAGACCGCCGAGCTCGTCATCGACGAGTTCGAGAAGGTCGAGACCATCCGGGCCCGCGCGGTGAGCGCGCTCGAGGAGGCGCGCGAGGCGCAGGCCGCGCTCGTCCGCACGCTGCGCCCGCAGGAGTGGCGCGAGGTCTCGAAGTTCATGGACGCGCTGACCGCGCTCCGGACCCGGCGCGGTCACCTGATCACCCTGCGCGAGCTCCGCTACATGGATCTCGAGGCGCTCGAGGCGCTCGAGGCGGAGACGACCGAGCGCTACGACGCGGTCGGCAAGGCGACGGTCGAGTTCCTGCTGGACCCCGCGTCCCTCGCCCCGCTGCGGAAGCGCATCGAGGCGGCGCTCGCGAAGGTCGAGGCGGCCGACAAAGGCGCGGCGCTCCAGGCGCTCGAGGACGAGATCGGCGGCATCGGCGAGGGCCTCGAGGTGCTGAGCGAGGTGGTCTCCGGCCTGCAGGTGGAGGACGCGACCGCGCGCACCGCGATCCTCGAGCGGATCGGCGAGGTCTACGCGCAGCTCAACCGGGCCCGCGCGACCCTGTCGAACCGCAAGAAGGAGGTGCTCACCCGCGAGGGGCGCGCCGAGTTCAGCGCGCAGTTCGCCTTGCTCGGCCAGAGCGTGCAGAGCGCGCTCGCGCAGTGCGAGACGCCCGAGCAGTGCGACGAGCAGCTCTCCCGGCTGATGGTGCAGCTCGAGGAGCTCGAGGCCCGCTTCGGCGAGCTCGAGGAGTTCATCGGCGATCTCGCCGACAAGCGCGAAGAGATCGTGACCGCGTTCGGCGCGCGCAAGCAGCGCCTCCAGGAGGAGCGTCAGCGCCGCGCCGGCACGCTCGTCACCGCCGCCGAGCGCATCCTCGAGGGCGTGGGGCGCCGGGCGCGCACCTTCAGCGAGACCGACGCGCTCAACGCCTGGTTCGCCTCGGACGCGATGGTGCTCAAGCTGCGCGACCTGGTGGAGCGGCTGCAGGAGCTCGGCGACTCGGTGCACGCCGAGGAGCTGGCCGCGAAGCTCAAGACCGCGCGCCAGGACGCGCTCCGGACCCTGCGCGACAAGCAGGATCTCTTCGAGGACGGCGACTCCATCATCAAGCTCGGGCGCCACCGCTTCGGGGTGAACGCGCAGCCGCTGGACCTGACCATCGTGCCGCGCGGTGAGGGCCTCGCCTTCCACCTCACCGGCTCGGACTTCTACCAGCCGATCGACGCCCCGCGCCTCGCGGAGCTGCGCGATCTCTGGGACCAGCCGCTGCCGAGCGAGAGCGGCGAGGTCTACCGGGGCGAGTACCTCGCCGCGACGCTGCTCTTCGCGGCCGAGAAGGACGGCGCGATCCACGCCCTGCACGAGGCGCTGCGCGAGGGCCGGATCGAGGCGCTCGTGCGGGACGCGGCGCAGCAGCGCTACGACGAAGGCTACGACCGCGGCGTGCACGACACCGACGCGGCGCGGATCCTCGAGAAGCTGCTCGCGATGGAGAGCACCGCAGGGCTCCTCCGCTTCCCGCCGCAGCCCCGCGCCCTCGCCTGCCTCTTCTGGGCGGCCTGCAAGGACGACCGCCTCCGCGGGCGCCTGCAGCGCGTGGCCGCGAGCCTCGGGCGGCTGAGCCGCACCTTCGGGCGCAGCCCGGCGATGGCCGAGCTCGAGACCGAGATCGAGGCCGCGCTCCGGCGCTTCGCCGACGCGGAGCAGCTGGCGCGAGACCCGCGGCACGCCCCGGCCGAGGGCGAGATCGCGCTCGCCGCCCGCTACCTCGCGGCCGAGCTGACCGGCGAGGCGCTGCGCTTCACCACCAGCGCCGAGGCGGTCGAGCTGACCGAGGCGCTGTGGAGCGACCTCGAGAAGAAGAACGCGCGGCGCCTGCTCGAGGACGAGCTGAAGAGCGCCGACGTCGACCTCGTCGACCGGCTGAGCCTCGCGCGGGCCTGGCTCGAGGCGTTCCTGAGCCGCGAGTCGGCCCTGGGCCCGGACGCGGCGCGGCGGGCGGAGCTGTCCCCCTCGCTCGAGGAGGCGGCCGCCCTGCTCGTCACCGAGGGCCTGCTCCCGCGCGAGACCAGCGCCGCGCTCGGGACGCTGCAGCTGAGCGGCCTGCTCGGGCAGCACCCGCGGATCGACGGCGGCGTGATCACCCTGCGCCTCGACGAGGTGCTCGAGCGGCTCGACCGCTTCGTGCATCACCAGGTGCCCCGCCACCGGGCCTACCGCGCGCTGCGCCAGAAGCTCATCGATCAGCAGCGCCGCAAGCTGCGCCTCGGCGAGCTGATGCCGCGCGTGCTCAGCTCCTTCGTGCGCAACCGGCTGATCGACGAGGTCTACCTGCCGATGATCGGCGACAACCTCGCCAAGCAGATCGGCACCGCCGGCGCCGACGCGCGCACCGATCGCATGGGCCTCCTGCTCCTCATCAGCCCGCCCGGCTACGGCAAGACGACGCTGATGGAGTACGTGGCGAGCCAGCTCGGCCTCGTCTTCGTCAAGGTCAACGGCCCGTCGCTCGGGCACGCGGTCACCTCGATCGATCCGGCCGAGGCGCCGAACGCGACCGCGCGCCAGGAGGTCGAGAAGATCAACCTCGCGCTCGAGATGGGCAACAACGTGATGCTCTACCTCGACGACATCCAGCACACCCACCCCGAGCTGCTGCAGAAGTTCATCAGCCTCTGCGACGGCCAGCGGCGGATCGAGGGCGTGTGGGGCGGCGAGACGCGGACCTACGATCTACGCGGCAAGCGGTTCTGCGTGATCATGGCCGGCAACCCCTACACGGAGAGCGGCGACAAGTTCCAGATCCCCGACATGCTCGCCAACCGCGCCGACACCTACAACCTCGGCGACATCCTCGAGGGCAAGGGCGAGCAGTTCGCGCTCTCCTACGTGGAGAACGCGCTCACCAGCAACCCCACGCTGGGCCCGGTGGCGACGCGCTCGCTCGACGACGTGCACCGCTTCGTTGCGCGCGCCAAGGGCGGCGAGGTGGCGAGCAGCGAGTTCGAGCACGACTGGAGCGCGGTCGAGGCGCAGGAGGCGGTCGGCGTGCTCCAGAAGCTGCTGAAGGTGCAGGCGGTGCTGAGCCGGGTGAACGCCGAGTACATCCGCTCGGCCTCGATGGAGGACGCCTACCGCACCGAGCCCCCCTTCAAGCTCCAGGGCAGCTACCGCAACATGAACAAGCTCGCCGAGAAGGTCGTGAGCGCGATGAACGACGAGGAGCTCGAGCGCCTCCTCGACGACCACTACCAGGGCGAGAGTCAGACCCTGACGACCGGCGCGGAGCAGAACCTGCTCAAGCTCGCCGAGATGCGCGGCCGTCTGAGCCCCGCCCAGAAGCAGCGGTGGGAGGAGATCAAGCGCGAGTACAAGCGCCTGCAGACGGTCGGCGGCGGCGACGACGATCCGGTCACCCGCGTCACCGGCACCCTGAGCGGCCTCGGCCGACAGCTCGACGAGATCAACCGCAGCATCCGCGACGTCGCCGAGCGCATCGTGCCCGAAGCGGACTACGAGCTGGAGTGAGCATGGGCCACCGCTACGTCCCCCTCCCCTTCACCGCCGCCCGGATCGTGGCCTTCGACTGGCCCTGGGTGACGGTGGCGCAGGAGCACCTGTCGGCGCGGGTGAACGTGGAGAGCGGAGAGACCGAGACGCGGAAGGGCGGCGCGCCGCCCCTCGAGGAGCGTCGGGCCCCGATCGCGGGCGTCGCGGCGCGCACCGAGGAGACGGACGCCGGGCCGGTGTGCACGCTCGAGGGGCCCGGCCTGTCGGTGGCGATCGAAGGCGACGTCTTCCGCGGCAGCTTCGACGGCGCGCTGCTGGTCGCGCTGGCGCAGGACGTCCGGGGGCGGTGGCAGGCGGTGGGCGCCGCCGGAGAGACGTCGCTCGTGCTGCCGGCCGGCGAGCGCCCCTCGGCGCGGGGCCGGTGGGTGATCTGCCCGACGCTGTCGCTCGCGCACCGCTTCGAGCGTCGAGAGGGAGCGCTCCGCGCGCTGACCGTGCCGACGCCGGGCACCCCGCTGGACGCCGCCGAGAGCGAGGGGCGCGCGGCGGTGCTCGCGGTGGGCAAGCTGGTGGTCCTGGAGCTCGACGCGCTCGACCGGAGCGCGCGCCACGCCTCGACGCCGTTGACGCTCGAGCCCCTCCAGGCGGTCTCGACCGACGCCCCCACCGAGGCGGAGGTGCTCTTCGCGTTCCCCGGCAGCTTCGTGGTCGAGCACCCCGAGCACGGCCGCATCACGGTGCGCCGCGAGCCGGGCGGCCCCGAGGTGGAGCCCGGCGACGTGGTGCTGCTCGAGGACGTGCGCGAGGACCTGCCCGGCGTCTTCCGCGTGCACGCCTGGCGTCCCTCGGGGGCGCGCACGTCGGAGCGACCGGCGGCGGCGACGCTCGAGCTGCCCGCGCCCGTGTTGCCCGAGCCTCCTCCGCCCGAGGAGGCGACCGCGGCCGAGCTCCGGGCGCTGGCCGCGGCGCACGGCTTCGAGGCGCCGCCGCTCCTGCTCCGGCTGCTCGAGGAGCGCGAGCGCGAGCCGGCCTTCGCGCGCTGGCTCGACCAGTGCGGCTTCGCCTACTTCGAGCTGCGGGGCCTCACCGCGGACTGGGACGCCGACCCGTGCCTCCTGGCGTTCGCCGGCGGCGGCGGCGGCGACGAGCTCTGCCTGCACGTCTATCCGCCCGCCGGGCCGTCGCCCGCCGTCGCCGAGCTCTTCCACGAGGACGGGACGGTGGAGCGGCGCGACGCCGACTTCGCCGCCTTCCTCGACGCGGAGCTCGAGGCGCGCGCCGCGTGGGCCGACCCGCGGCTCGTGCAGCGGATCCGCGACCGCCTCGCGCTGCCGGCCGGGAGCACGTCGAAGGCCGCGCCGCCCGCCATCGCCGACGACGAGGAGCGCGCCCTCGTGGCGCGGCTGCGCGACGGCGACCTCGACGCCCTCGACGCGCTCGCCGAGATCTACGAGGCCCGCGGCTGGACGCTCGCGCTGGCCCACGTGCGCGAGGCCCTCGGGGAGTAACTCAGGGTGCGTAACGCACGTCCCCCGAGCCGTCGCCGCGCTCGTCGCGCTCGGGCGGGTCGCCGCGCACGAACACGCTGCCCGACCCGTCGACCCGCGCCTCCAGGCGGCCCGTGCAGTGCACCCGGGCGCTGCCGCTCCCCTCGATGATCGCCTCGACCTCGGCGGCCGGGACCGCCGAGACGTCGGCGTCGCCGCTCCCCCGGATGGCCACGGTCACCGACCGACTCTCGCCGCGCAGCGCCCGCACCGAGCCCGAGCCCGCGACCTCGACGTCGAGGTGCTCGGGGCGCGCCTCGCGCACCTCGAGATCCCCCGATCCGTCGACGCGCAGGGCGAGCGCGGCGCCGGAGACGGGCGCGTCGACCTCGAGCGATCCGGAGCCGGCGACCCTCGCGAGCCGCATCCCGACCTCGGGCTCCGCGCTCCACACGCGCAGCGCCCCCGAGCCCGCGATCTCGGCTTCGTCGATCGCGGGCGCGACGACGTGGACCTCGCACCGCGCGCGAGGCTGGAGCCACACGCCCGGCGCGGCCGAGACGATCAGGCGCCTGCCCTCGAGGCGGGTCTCGATGTGCGGGATCAGGTTCTCGTCACACGTCACGCGGGCGCGCGGGTCCGCCCCCGCTCGCACCTCCGCCGTCACGACGAGAGAGGACGCGTTGACGACCGCGTCGAGAGCGCCGAGGGCGCGCTCCTCCTCCGCCACCACACCGTTGCCCTGGACGCCGCAGCCGAGGAGGAGAGACGCACAGAGAGTCATCCGTAGGGTTCGCATCGAAGCTCCTTTCCCCGCTCGGTGCCCGACCCTCGGCGCCCCGTTCAACGAGGTGCTTGGTTCAACGAGGTGCTTGCGGGCGCGCTCGCGGGCCCCGAGACTGCGCGCATGAGCGCCAGCCTCCAGGACCGGTACGCGCCGCACAACGCGTGCTTCGGCTGCGGCCCCGCCAACGAGAAGGGCCTGCGGATCAAGAGCTTCGTCGAGGGCGACGAGGTGGTCGCGCGCTGGCGCCCCGAGGACCACCACCAAGCGTTCCCCAACGTGCTCAACGGCGGCATCTGCGGCGCGCTGCTCGACTGCCACTCGAACTGGACGGCGGCCTACACGCTGATGAAGGCGGCGGGCGACGAGAGCCCGCCCTGCACCGTGACCGCGGACTTCCACGTGCGGCTGAAGCGGCCCACGCCGATGGACGTGGAGCTGCGCCTGGTGGCGCGCGCCACCGAGGTGAAGGACCGCACCGCGGTCATCGAGGCGACCCTGGAGGCGAACGGGAAGGTCACCGCGACGTGCAAGGGCACCTTCGTCGCGGTCACCGAGGGTCACCCCGCCTACCACCGCTGGTAGCGTCAGCTGTAGGCGGGCGGCTTCTCGTTCGGCGGGTCGCCGGCCGGGGGCGGCTCGTCGGGCACCGTGGCCGGCGGCTTCTCCGGCCCGGGCGGGACCATCGGTGGCTCGTCGTCGTCGGGGTCCTTCGCCGGCGGCTTCTTCTTCGGGGGCGTGATCGGCTCCTCGTCGGAGCCGGGGCCGCCTGGCATGTCCTCGGGGCGCTCGGGGATCTTCGGGTCTCCCATGTCCCATCCATAAGTCCCCACGAGCCGGTTGCCGAGGCCCAGGCCTCAATTACCTTGATGACGATGTCGACCCCACGATCCCCCCTCGTGGTGGCGGCGCTGCTCTGTCTCACCGCGGGCACCCTCACCGGCTGCCTGGTCGAGGAGCAGGGGCAGATCGCCGCGAGCCAGACCGGGGCCCTCATCGAGCCGCCCGCGGCGCGCGGTGACGCGCTCGCGTTCGCGATCGAGGGCTGCGGTGAGCCCGAGCGCCGCGCCCGCGCGGTGGTGCGCCAGCCCTACGTGCAGCGCGTCGAGCCGCGCTCGGCCCGCGTGATGTGGACCGAGACCGGCGCCCACACGCTCCAGCTCTGGCGGCCGGGCGAGGCGCCGCGGACGATCGAGAGCGCGCGGGACGAGACCACGTTCCTCGACGCCGACACGAGCCAGCGCGTCGCGACCCTCGACGGGCTCACGCCAGGCGCGTTGCACTGCTACGCCCTCCTCGACGCGGACGGCGACCGCCTGGGCCCGTTCGGGTTCCGCGCCGCGCCGGAGGGCGTGGACGAGCCCATCGACGTGCTCGTGTTCGGCGACTCGGGGCGCGGCTTCCCCGACCAGTGGACGCTCGCCGAGCAGATGCGCACCGCGCCGGTGGACCTGATCCTCCACACCGGCGACATCGCCTACCCGGACGGCACGCTGCAGGAGTTCGAGGACTTCACCTTCGCGGTCTACGAGGACCTCTTCTCGTCGATCCCGTTCTTCCCCGCGAGCGGCAACCACGACTACGGCACCGCCGACGCGGGCCCCTATCGCGAGGTCTTCGGGCTGCCCGAGAACGGCGGCGAGCGAGGCCGCGAGCGCTGGTTCTCCTTCGACTGGGGCCCGGCGCACTTCGTCGCGCTCGACACCGAGGTCAACGGCGACGACCAGATCGCGTGGCTCGAGGCCGACCTCGCGCGGGCCGACCGCCCCTGGACGATCGTCTACGCGCACCGGCCCCCCTACTCGTCCGGGCCCCACGGCGGCGACGGCGGCTTCGAGGCGCGCTACGGAGACATCCTGCGGGCGCACGGCGTGAAGCTCGTGCTCACCGGGCACGACCATCACTACGAGCGCTTCCACCCCATCGACGGCGTCACCTACGTCGTCACCGGCGGCGGCGGCGCGGGCACCCGGTGGGTGAACCCCGGCGAACGGACCGCCTTCGCGGAGTCGGTGACCCACTTCGTCACCCTGCACGTCACGCCCGACGAGCTGCGCGTGCACGCCATCGACGCGGTCGGTCGCGAGTTCGACGGAGCCCGGATCACGCGCTGAGGCGCTCGCGCGGCCAGAGGGCGTAGAGGAGCAAGGGCGCGAACATCAGCGCCTCGACGGCGAGCACGTAGAGGCCTCGCGCCGAGAGCATTCCGGCGCCGATCGGCGCGACCGGGATCGGGCGGAGCGGCGCGAACAGCCGCGCGTCGTCGAAGGGCCAGAGGAGCGCCGCGCCGAGGCCGCCGTCGGTGAGCGTGTCGAGCAATCCGTGGCTGGCCGCGACGCCGGCGGCGAGGAGGCCGAGGCGGAGCCGACGCGCGGGCGCGCGCGCGAGCGGCACACAGAGCGCCCCGAGGGCCAGCGCGACCAGCAGCGAGTGGCTCGCGCCGCGGTGCCCGAGCGGGTGCTCGTACGGGACGCCGAACGCGAAGGCGACGACGTCGAGATCGGGGAGCAGCGAGAGCGCGCTGAAGCCCAGCATCGCCGGCCACGGACGCTCGCTCGCGTGGAGCCGCCCGGCCGCGAGGCCCACCGCGACGTGACCCAGGCTCGCCATGCGCCGAGCATGTCACGTCCGCTCGGCCCCGGCCGTGTCATCTCGCCACGTCGTTCGGCGTGAATTCGCCCGAATTCGCCGGCACGCGCCTTGCGGCTACCTGTCGAGCGAAAGGACGCACACACATGAAGAACGTCGAGAAGAAGAAGAACGAGGGCAAGCTCGAGAAGGTCAAGGGCAAGGTCAAGGAGAAGGCCGGCGAGGTGGTCGGCAACGACGACCTGAAGCGGCGCGGCAAGGCCGAGGCCGCGTCCGGCGAGGCCAAGAAGCAGACCGCGAAGAAGGCCGGCCAGGTCGAAGGCAAGGTGAAGGAGCTCGCCGGCAAGGCGGAGGAGAAGCTCGGCGACCTCACGGGCGAGAAGTCGACCAAGGCCCGCGGCAAGGCGCGCAAGCTCGAGGGCAAGGCGGAGAAGCACGCCAACCGGTGAGCGGACCCCCCGCACCGCCCAACACGACCGCGACACGCGCGGCGCCGAGGAGGCGTCGCGCGTTTCGCGTATGCTGCGCGGCGTGCATGCGCGACCCCGCTTCCTCGCCCTCCTCCGCCTCGACGACGGCGTGCTCCACGCGCACGACCCGTGGCGCCCCGACGCCGCGCCCGTCCGCTACGAGGGCGACGCGCAGCCGGGAGACTGGGCGCAGGTCGAGGTCGACGGCGCGGTCGCGCGCGGCGAGGTCTACGCCCCCGCCGGCTCGGCGCTCGCCCGGCTGGTGCGCATCGCCGCCGACCACGGGCTCGATCCGGTGTTCCCCGACGCGGTGCTCGACGAGGTCGAGGCGCTCTGGGACGGAGCGAGCGAGGCCCCGCCGGGAACCGACGATCCGTCGCTCGCGGACCTGACCGATCTGCCCTTCGTCACCATCGACAACGAGGGCTCGCGGGACCTCGACCAGGCGCTGCACATCGCGCGTGACGGCGCCGGCCACCGGGTGCGCTACGCGCTCGCGGACGCGAGCTTCTACGTGCGCCCCGGCACCGCGCTCTGGGACGAGGCGCTCGCCCGCGGCGCGAGCTTCTATCTCCCCGGCTGGATGGTGCCGATGCTGCCCCGCCGCCTGAGCGAGGGCCTCGTGTCCCTCAACCCCGGGGTGGACCGCCGCGCGCTCGTCTTCGACATGCGCCTCGACGCCTCCGGCCGCTCGGCGCGGACCGCGGTGATCCGGGCGCGCATCCGGAGCCGCGCGAAGCTGACCTACGACGGCGTACAGGCGGCCCTCGACGGCGCGCCTGGCGACGCGGCGCCCTGGGACGAGAGCCTCCACCTCCTGGCCGAGGTCGGAGCGCGCCGGATCGCCGACGCGACCGAGCGCGACGTGGTGCGCCACCGCCGCCGCTCGGTGGAGGTGGGCCTCGAGGGCCTGCGCTCGTTCGTGCTCTACGGCGGCATGCGGAACGACGTCGAGCGCTACAACGAGCAGATCTCGCTCCTCTGCAACGTGGAGGGCGCGAAGCTCATCGCGGCGGCGAAGGACGACGCGGGCATGCAAGCGATCTTCCGGGTGCACCCCTCGCCGCCCGCGCCGCGCGTGGAGGCGTTCCGCGCGATGACGGCGACCCTGGCCGCCCACCACGGAATCCCCGCCTGGCCGGAGGACCAGAGCCTGGCCGCCTATCTCGCCGCGCTCCCGTGGGAGGGCGAGGCGGCGAGGGCGAGCCGCGCCATCCAGCGTCAGGCGATCCTGATGAACGTGCGCTCGACGTTCTCGGACGAGGCGGCCGGACACCATGGCGTCGGCGCCGAGGTCTACGCGCGGTTCAGCTCGCCGATGCGGGAGATCGTCGGCGTGTTCCTGCACAAGGAGCTCTGGGAGAGCCTGCACGGCGAGTCGCTGAAGGCGCCGGGTGCGGCGGACGACGAGGCCCTGCAGGCGGCGGTGATCGAGGCCGCCAATCGCAGCAAGGCGCTGCAGCGGCGCCTCACCGCGCTCGGCAACCGCCTGGCGATCGACGAGCTCTTCGAGCGGGACCTCGCGAGCGCGTCGGCGCCGACGCGGCGAGGCACCGTAATGGGCCTCACGAACGGCAAGCTCCACCTCCAGCTGGACGAGCCGCCGATCGACGTGAAGCTCTACCGGACCGATCTCGAGGCCGCCCTCGGGCGGACGCTCCGGCTCACCGACGACGGCGCGGCGTGGCGCGATGAGCGAGGCGAGGCGGTGGCGCGGACCGGCGACGCGCTCGACGTCCGGGTGTCACATCGCGACGTGGGGCGAGATCGCTGGGTCCTGGTGCCGGACGCGTCGTCTCTGCCCGAGTGAGGCACGCGGCCTCGGCTCCGGCGGCGGATGGGCGGCGTCCGAGCGAGCGGTACGCGCCTTGCGGAGGGCCTCCCCAGGAAAGGAGCCCTCCGAGATGAACGATCACGCACGCGTCCCCGTCGACGTCGCCCTGGCGCAGCGGAGCGAGAGCAATTTCTACACGGCCTTCGACGGCACCGTGGGCGTCTTCTGGGCGACCTACGAGCCCATCCCGATCGGCACCCGCGTCCGGGTCACCCTGCACCTGCCCGGCGGGCTGAAGCTCGAGCGCGACGCGGTGGCGACCTGGGAGCGCGAGCCGGTCGAGGACGGCTGGCCGGGCGTCGGGCTCATGTTCGAGGAGGTCGACGCGCTGCTCAAGGATCGCATCCGCAGCTTCGCCCGCTTCCGCGAGCCGATGTACATCCCGGCCCGCTCGCTCCGTCAGCCGGCGTACGCCGAAGCGGTGTGAGCCCGCCGCGTGCGGCGGGCTCACACCCCCGTGCCCCTGCCCGTGCCCGTGCCCGTGCCCGCGGTGCAGCTTCCGTTTCGGCGAGCCTCGCTCCTCCGAGCACCTCGCGGCCAGGGGCACGGGCACGGGGCCTGGTAAGGCCGGCTGTTCACGGAACGACGTCGAAGGCCCTGCGGGCGAGCTCTCGGCCGTCGGGGTGACGCACCACCGCGTGCCAGCGACCGGGGGTGTAGACGTGCCGGGTGTAGGCCCAGGTCCGGAAGCGGGGCGCGCCGGCGGGGACGTCGAGGGAGACGTGGCCCGCGCTCTCCCCGGCCTCCGGCTCGAAGGTCACCTCCAGCGCCACGTCGTCACCGGTCTCGTTGACCGCCTCGACGAAGGCGTAGAAGCGACGCGGGTCGCCGAGCACGAACGAGTCGCTCGCGCCGGTGGGCTCGTGGCCGGAGACCCCGGTGGCGACCACCAGGCGTCGCACCCGGATGGGTCCGTCCGCGAGCTCGGGGGCGTAGGGATCCGGCGCGGGGAGCGCCTCGGGCGCGGGGGCCGGGTCGACGTGCACGTTGGTCACCGGTGCCTCGAGCTGCGGCGAGGGGATGGTCTCGACCGGCGCCTCGGGCTCCGCTCGCGCATCGTCCACGGGCGCGTCTCCCGGGGACGACGCCCAGAGGGCGAAGCCGACGACGAGGCCGATGGCGGTGAGCAGACCGGCGAGGCCGCCGGCGAGGAGCTTCAGGTTGGTCTTCATGATTCCTCCGTTCGGCGAGACACGGAGCACCCTCCGTGCCGTCGCCGCACCTCTCCGAAATCACGGAGGAAATTCATGGCGACCGCCCGACCGACGTGGCTCCCACGACGCGCCCCCGCGTCAGCCCCGCCTCGATCCGCGTCAGACGCGCCGGAGATGCTGCGGCGACCGCTTCGGCACCCGCTCGATCAGGCCGCGCGCCTCGAGGTCGAGCTTGACCGTCGTCGTGTACCAGCCCACCGAAGCCCCCTCGAACACCTCGGACGGAAGGTGCGGCTTCACCCGCTCCGCGAGCCCCTGGAAGGGCACGCCCTCGTCGCCCGCCGGGATCACCGCGAGCAGCGCCGCCTTCATCGCCTCGTACTTGTCGCGCGCGATGGTGCCGTCGCTGCGCCCGGTGTTGACGTTCAAGATCTCCTGACGCTCCGTGGTCATGCTCATCCCCTCCGCTGAAAGCGCGCCGCGACGCGCGCGGTGATCCCCTCGAAGAGCGCGCCGAGCTTCGAGTGCTCGTGGGCGCAGGCCTCCGGCGCCGGCGCCGGCTCCCCCCTCGCGAGGCGGTCGAGCACCGCCGGCAAGAGCTCGCGGTACATCTTCGCGCAGCCGGCCTGGAGGATGAAGCTCGTCAGCACGCCCGAGACGCCCTCGAAGCCGGTCTGCTCGAAGTAGAGCTCGGTGCCCCCCGCGACCGGCGCGAGCGAGAAGGCGACCTCGGTGTCGACCTTCCCGCCGCGCCACGACCAGACCATGCGGTGCGGCGGCTCCATCTCCAGCACCTCGCAGTGCACGATGCCGTCGAAGCCCGGCGCCGGGTCGGTCCGGAACTGGAACCGGTGCCCCACCCGGGGCTCGAAGTCGTTCGGCATCAGCCAGGCGGCGAGCGCCTCGCGCGAGGTGAGCGCGCGCCAGACGCGCTCGGGGGGATGCGCGTAGTGCACGCGCTTTCGGATCGACCGCTTCATGCGTCCTCCTCCGTCTCGTCGAGGAAGCGGCCGAGGGCGTCGAGCTTCTCGTCCCAGAACCGCTCGTAGTGCTGGACCCAGTCGTAGACCTCCCGCAACGGGCCGGCCTCGACGCGGTAGAGCCGCCGCCGACCGTCCTTGCGAGGGGCCACCAACCCCGCCTCCCGCAGCACCTTCAAGTGCTGGCTCATCGCGGGCTGGCTCATCGGGAAGGCGTCGGTGAGCTCGTTCACGCTCCGCTCCGACTGCGCGAGCAGATCGAGGATGCCGCGCCGCGTGGGGTCGCCGATCGCCTTGAACACCGAGGCCGAGCTCATGTCTTCATTCATATAAGCACCTCCTTATATGTCAACCGAATCGAACGGCGTAGTCTTCGGCCGTGACCCACTACGCCGCCGACCTGAAGGCCATCGAAGCCGCCCGAGAGCGGATCACCCCGCACGTGCACCGCACGCCGGTGATGACCTGCGCGACTCTCGACCGCCGCGCGGGCAAGCGCCTCTTCTTCAAGTGCGAGAACCTCCAGCGAGGCGGCGCGTTCAAGGCCCGCGGCGCGCACAACGCCATCTTCGCGCTGGCGGACGAAGAGGCGGCGCGCGGCGTGGTCACCCACTCGAGCGGCAACCACGCGCAGGCGGTCGCGATCGCGGCCCGAGCCCGCGGCGTGCCGGCGCACATCGTCATGCCGACGGACGCGCCCCGGGTGAAGCGCGCCGCGGTCGAGAGCTACGGGGCCACCGTGCATCCCTGCGAGCCGACGCTCGACGCCCGCACGGAGACCGCGGCGAAGGTCGTCGCCGAGACCGGCGGCACCCTGGTGCCCCCCTACGATCACCCCGACGTCATCGCCGGGCAGGGCACCGTCGCCCTCGAGCTGCTCGAGCAGGTGCCGGACCTCGACGCGGTGCTCGTCCCCTGCGGCGGCGGCGGCCTCGTCTCGGGCATCGCGCTCGCGCTCCGGGAGAAGGCCCCCCACGTGAGGGTCTACGGCGTCGAGCCCACCGGCGCCGACGACGCGCACCGCGGCAAGCGCAGCGGCGAGCGGGTGCTTCGTCACACCCCGAAGACGCTCGCCGACGGCCTCAAGACCACCCTCGGCGACCTCACCTGGCCCGTCGTCCGCGATCTGGTCGAAGACATCTTCCTCGTCGACGACCTCCTGCTCGTCCCGGCGATGAAGCTCGTCTTCGAGCGCATGAAGCTCGTCGTCGAGCCCAGCGGCGCCATCGGCCTCGGCGCCGCCCTCGGCGCGAGCTTCCGTGAGGTCGACGCCGAGCGCGTCGCCATCGTCTTCACCGGCGGAAACGTAGACCTCGACGCCCTCCCCTGGACCCGCGCCGCGAAGCGCTAGACGCGATCGTGGGGACCCGGTAGGTTCGCCGCGATGAGATTCGCAGTCATGGGGGGCCTGCTTGGCCTGGTGCTACTCTCGTTGCCCGCTCAGGCGCTCGCGCAGGAGAACCTGGAGGAGGCCCGGGCGACGTTCGAGCAGGCGGAGACCGAGTTCGAACGCGCCAACTATGCGCTCGCACTGCAGGGATTCCAGCGAAGCTACGAGTTGCTCGAAGGACACCCCCGTCGACCGCTCGTGCTCTACAACATCGGTCGTTGCTACGAGGAGCTCGGGCGCCATCGCGAAGCGCGCGACGCTTACCAGCGCTATCTGGACGAGGCTGGTTCCGAGGCGCTCGAGAGGGAGGACACCGAGGCCCGCATCAGGGAGCTCGACACCCGCGTGACCATGGACGCATCGACTCCCGCAGAAGGGGGCGGCGACATCTCGCCGCTCGGTCCGGTCGTCATGGGTGTGGGCGGCGCCATGCTCGTCGCTGGCGCTGTGGTCGGCGGTCTCGCCCTGGCGTCCCGTGGCGACCTGACCGCGATGTGCGACTCGGCCATGCGGTGTCCAGCGGACAGCCGTGGTCTCGCCGACGAGGTCAGCGGACTCGCGCTGGCGACGGACGTTCTCTTGTTCGGCGGGGCCGCCATCGCTGCCGTTGGGCTGGTCCTGACGCTCGTGCTGCAGGAGGATTCCGAGCGCCCGGCCGCGTCCGTTGCTTGCGCGGAGTCCGGGTGCGTCGCCCTCGTGCAAGGGTCGTTCTGATGAGCCACCTGTCGGTGATGTGCGTCGGGTGACTGCTGGGGCAACAACTCCCAACGGCCAACTCGGCGACGGAACGACCGAGATGCGCACCTCTCCGGTGCTCGCGCTGGCGGGACCCCAGTGGCGACACGCGGCGGTCGGGAGCGAGTGGCAGACCGGCGATGGAACCGTGCTGGTCGACCGGCCCGCGCCGACCCGCGTCGTCTGGCTGGAGTGACCTGGCCTCTCCCCGGGCTGGGTCTAGCTGATCCCCGGCGACCAGAAACCGAAGGAGAGTTCATGGAGTACGTCGAAGTCCAGGGTGCGCGGGTCCCGAAGCTGGGGCTCGGGACGTGGCAGCTCGAAGGAGACGAGTGCCGGCGGATCGTCGAGGCCGCGATCGGGATGGGGTATCGGCACATCGACACCGCCCAGGCCTACGAGAACGAGGCGAAGGTGGGCGCCGCGATCGCGGCCTCCGGAGTGGACCGCGACGAGCTCTGGGTGACGACCAAGGTCTGGATGGACAACGCGGCCGCCGACGCGGTGGTGAAGTCGACGCACGACAGCCTGCGGCGGCTCGGGCTCGATCACGTCGACCTGCTCCTGATCCACTGGCCCTCGCAGGAGGTGCCGCTCAGCGAGACGCTCGGCGCGATGGAGAAGCTCGTGCGCTCGGGCGAGGCCCGCTACATCGGGGTCAGCAACTTCACGCCCTCGCTCCTCGAGGAGTCCCTCGAGCTCGCGGCGCTGCAGTGCGTGCAGGTGGAGCACCACCCGTACCTGGCCCAGGACCGGATCCGGCAGATGGCCGAGCGCCACGAGCTGATGCTCACCGCCTACAGCCCGCTCGCCCGCGGCGAGGTGAACGACGACGACACGCTGAAGGCGATCGGCGAGGAGACCGGGAAGACGCCGGCGCAGGTCACCCTGCGGTGGCTCACCCAGCACCGAAACGTGGCCGCGATCCCGAAGTCGAGCTCCAAGGAGCACCTGAAGGCCAACCTCGAGGTGTTCGACTTCGAGCTCGACGCCGGCCAGGCCAACCGGATCGCCAAGCTCGCCGAGGGCAAGCGGCTGATCGATCCCGACTTCGCGCCCCAGTGGGAGCGCTGACCGGCGACGCGGCGCAGGAGATCACTCCGGCTCGGTGACGACGAGGACCTGCCGGGCGGGCACGTCCTCGAGCGCCGTGGTCCGCCCGGTCCGGGGCCAGAACACCTCGACCCGCGGCAACCGCTCGACGTCACCGAGGCCGAAGTGCGGCCGCCCGTCGGTATGGCCGAGGAAGCCGCACCCGTTGCCCGCGACGCGCAGCTGGGGCGGCGCCGCCAGGTCCGTCCAGACGCGGACGACGGCGCCGACCCCGTCCCGGTTCTCGTGGGAGCCCACGGGGCGAACCACGAGCCAGCTCCTCCCCTCGGTCGCGTCGTTTCGCCAGAGCTGTGGCGCGGCGCGGTTGTGCGTGAAGAGCAGGTCGAGGTCCCCGTCGAGATCGTAGTCGAAGGTCACGACGGCTCTGCTCATGCCGCGGTCCACAAGACCCAGGGCCTCCGCCACGTCCACGAAGCGGCCTCCGTCGTTGCGGAAGAGCCGGACGTTCTCGTCGTGGAAACCGGTCTCCTCGGGGGTCCCCATCGTCCCGTTCGCCTGGACCAGGTCGAGATCCCCGTCGTGGTCGAAGTCGAAGAACCGCGCTCCCCAGCCCCACCCCCCGTCGGCCACGCCAGCCTCGACCGCGACGTCGGTGAACCGCCGGTCGCCGTCGTTGCGGTAGAGGCGGTTGCCGGTGTGACCCCAGAAGCAGTCACCCTCCGCCGCGCAGTCGTCGTCGTAGATGGAGCCCACGAAGAGGTCGAGGTCTCCATCGCCGTCGTAGTCGCCCAACGCCGAGCCCATGCCGTTCTCGTCCGTGCCCACGCCCGCCGCCTCGGTGCCGTCGACGAGGTCCGTCCCGTCCGCGCTCCAGAACAGGCGGGAGGAGCCGTAGTCGGCGGTCACGATCAGCTCGGGGTAGCGGTCCGCGTCGAGATCGGCGAAGTGCGCGGTGAAGCCCCAGGCGCCTCCCCGCGCCACGTCGAGGATGTCCACGCCGTAGGCCTCGGTGACGTCGTCGAAGTACCCGGGGGCGCGAGCGCCGCGGTTGAGCAGGAGCGCGTTGTGGGAGCGCACCAGGTCTCGTCGCGGGGCGCGCCACTCGGTCGTGTAGAGATCGAGGTGCCCATCGAGGTCGACGTCGCCGAAGCAGAGGCTCATCGTCGCGTGGATCCAGCGCTCGTCCAGCTGCGCGGCCCCCCGGGAGGCGGCGCGCTCCTCGAAGCCGCCCCGGCCGTCGTTGATGAAGAGGTGGAACCGGTCGCCGCCCACCGTACCGACCAGGAGGTCGGGGTCACCATCCCCGTCGATGTCGGCGAACGCGGCGCCGTTGCTCGGGAGGTCGGCGTCCAGGCCCCGGACCGTCCGCTCGGTCCATCCGCCGGGCGTGTTGAAGAGCACGAGGTCGGGCGCGTCGTGCCGCGTGAGATAGACGTCCTCGAGGCCATCTCCGTCCAGATCTCGCACCGCGACGCCGCCGGTGAAGAGCTGCGCGTTGCACGCCGCGATGTGGCCGAGCGTGCAGCGAGGTGGGTAGTCGGAGCGCCACTGCGGGGCGTCGTGCAGCGGCACCCGCACGAACGGAGTCCGCGGCGCCTCGACCCCGCCCCCGTCGGGCCGGGCGTCGGCCCCCGGCGCCGCGTCCCGTGTCTCTGGACCGGACGCTGGACCGGGCGGAGGCGCACACGCGGCCAGGAGCGAGGCCAGGGTGAGCGCGGTCCGGGCCGACATCCGACGCATCATGCCGCAATCCGTGGAGGGCGAAAACGCGACGGGCCGACCCGAAGGCCGGCCCGTCTCGGTCACCGAGGCTCGCTCAGAGGCGAGGGGTGAGCGTGAACGCGGTGGAGGCCGCCGGCGCCCCGAAGAGACCGATCTCCACCGAGGCGTCGGGGCTGACGATCCCGATGAAGCTCGGGTAGGAGGCCTCCGCCCCGTGGCCCGCGCCGTAGACGAAGTCGATCCGTCCACTGTCGTGCAGGACCGCCTGGACCTCGACCGGCGAGGACTCCCCGAAGAAGTCGGGGTAGGTGGTGCCGCGCAGCTCGACCGTCAGGGTGGGGCCAGCGCGCTCGGTGCAGACCGCGTCGAGGACGAGGTCACCGGCGAAGGGCGCGATCGCGTCCCCCTCTCCCGCCGGGTACGACGTCGCCCCGAACCCGCTCGTGCCGGAGTTGGCGGGCTTGAAGGAGATCCAGCCGTTGGTGGAGACGAAGAGCTCGGTCTTGGTCTCCCCGAAGAACGGGAAGCTCCCGCCGACGGCGACCGCGGTGCTGAACTCGTCGTCGCCGCTCACCGCGACGGTGCCCGCGCCACCCTCGCTGGGGCAGACGCTGACGAACGGGATCATGGCCGACGACTCGATGTACGGGGGCTCGATGGCCGTCACGCCGAGATCGAAGGTGCCGCCGGTGCCCCCGGCGTCGTTGACGCGGAACGCGGTGGCCGCGCTGGGCGCGGGGGTGGGGCGCTCGAACATCTCGCTCTCACCCGCGCCCGCTTCGTTGATGACGCTGTCCGTGCCGCCGCCGGGGATCTCGAGGACCTCCAGCTCGAGGTCGAGCGTGGCGTCGGCGGTGGTGGCCTCCACCTCCATCGTGTCGCCCGCGTTGAGCGAGCGGACGAGGTAGCGGTTGCTGCCCGACGCCGCGACCATCTCGCCGGCCTGCGCGAGCGGCATGGTCGGGTCCACCGTCCCGAGGTCGGTGAAGGTGACGTTCGACAGGGTGAGGTCGAAGCTCTCGTCCCCGTCGTGCGCGTCCGCGTCCGCGACGCCGATGAGGATGGTGCCGGTCATGCCGAGCGGGATGCGCTCGAGCGTGTCGACGCCGTCGACGAGCCCGGAGAAGTCACCCGCGAGGCCACCGTCGAGCACGCCGAACTCGCCGATCGCGTAGCCCACGATCTCGACCTCGGTGAGGTTGGTGAGCCCGGAGGCCGCGAGCTCGACCCAGTCGGTGGTCGCCAGGTCGGCCGCGAAGAACGAGCGGCTGTGGCTCGCGAGGCTGACCGAGGCGGTGCCGCCCGTCGCCAGCGGCGCCGGGGTCAGCGCGGTGGAGGCGAACTCCACGTCGTAGGTCGCGCCGTCCGTGCCGTCCTGGTTGAAGATGCCGAGGTAGTGCAACCCGGTGTCGGCGATCTGGATGTACGCCTCGCCGACGTCGCAGTCGTCGCACACGGACTGGCCGCTGCCCTCCGGGTCGAACACGACGACCTCGAGGAGGTCACCGGCAGGCTGCGTGAACTCGACGTGCACGACGTCGCCGGCGGTGGCCGGGAAGTACACCCAGCTGCGCGCGGTGTCGGAGTGCGTGAGCGTCACGGCCGAGCCGTCGGTGGGCATGACCTGCGCGCCGGCGTCGACGATCTCGAGCTCGTAGCCGACCGGGTCGACGCTGAGGTTGGAGACGTAGTCGACGACCCACATGACGGTCTGACCGTCGGAGGGCCCGAGCACGAGGCTGCCGGCCACGCCGCCGTCGCTCTCCGCGTTGGCGTCGAACGCGCCATCGATGAGCTGCACGAACGAGCTCACGGCGGCGCCGGAGTCCGCCGGCTCACCGGCTCCGTCCACCTCCCGCAGCTCCGGGAAGAGCAGCATGCCCTCGGTCGTGGTGAGGCTGTAGAACGCCGGCGCGCCGAGCTCGCCGCTGACCGTGTCGCCGGGCGCGATGGGCGTGGGCGTGGGCAGCGTCTCGACGGTGATCTGCGTGAAGTAGCACTGGCCGGTGCCGCCCGCGGGCTCGCCGAAGAAGAGCGACCGCGCGTCGGTCGCAGCGAGGAGGTAGAGGCCGGCCTCCGGCAGGAAGATCTGACGGGAGGCGCCGTCGCCGCTCAGGCTGGCGACCACGCGAGCCCAGCCGGCCTGGATGAGAGCCTCGGACGTGCCCTGCACGAAGACCGCGGCCGAGACGCCGTCGAGGCCGTCCGCCTGCACGGTGAGCAGCGTGGGCTCGGTGACCTCGACCGCGAAGTGGTCGATGTCGGCGTCGGTCACGCCGTCGCCGTCGAAGTCCATCGGCTCGACGCAGCCGTAGATGGACGCGCCGCCGCTCGAGAGGTCGAGGATCTCGGGGATGTAGTCCTCGTTGAAGCCGACGTCGTTGGTCTCGGCGCCCTCGCGAGCGTCCGCCATGTCGGGCAGGAGCGAGTCGGCGGCGACACACGTCGAGGTCTCGGCGACGTAGACGAGATCGCCTTCGCAGACGGCGTCGGGATCGGGCACGCAGGTGCCGGTGTCCATGTCGAAGATCGTGTTGTTCTGACAGATCACCGATCCGTCGGGCACGCACGAGGTGCCCATCGCCACGGTGCCGGCGCCACACTCGACGTCGGGCAGGCAGGAGCGGGTCGCCTCGTCGTACGAGGTGCCCGCGCCGCAGGCCGCCTCGGCGGGGACGCAGGAGCCCTCGACCTCGACGGTCCCGTCTCCGCACAGGAGAGTCGGACCACCGTCATCGCAGGCGTACAGGAGGAGCGCACAAACCGCAGGTGCGACAGCCAGTTTTCGCAAGCTTGTCTTGATCATGGCGGCGCAGCATCAGGATTTTCGCCGGTCGGTCAAGTCGAAGTCCCCGCTCGACGACGGCCGCCGCTTCACCCCCCTGGGCGAGAGGCGAGGACGACCCCACGCCCCCGGCGGGCGAAGCCGCCTCGGGAAGCCCCGACGGCCTTTGACCCCCCAGATGGCGCGTGCTAGATGGCGCGCGCACCGGGTGCCCCGTCGGCCCCGGGAGACCTTCCCTCGCCGGGCGAACCGGCGACGAACGCACCTCGAAAGAAGCAGGAGCGAGCATGTCCGAGTCTGCCAGCGGTCAGATCACCCAGGTCATCGGTCCCGTCGTCGACGTGGAGTTCCCCCCGGGCCAGCTCCCCGAGCTGCTGACCGCGCTCCGCGTGTCCAACAAGGGCATCAGCGAGGAAGCCGACAACCTCGTCCTCGAGGTCGCCCAGCACCTCGGTGAGGGCACCGTCCGCGCGATCGCCATGGACACCACCGACGGCCTCGTCCGCGGCCAGGCGGTCAAGAACACCGGCGCGCCGATCTCGGTGCCGGTCGGCGAGGCGTGCCTCGGCCGCATCCTCAACGTCGTGGGCGAGCCGGTGGACGGCAAGGGCCCGGTCGACGCGAAGATGCACGACCCCATCCACAAGCAGGCGCCCGAGTTCGTCGACCAGTCGACGACCGTCGAGGTCTTCGAGACGGGCATCAAGGTGCTCGACCTCATCGCCCCCTACCGTAAGGGCGGCAAGATCGGCCTCTTCGGCGGCGCCGGCGTCGGCAAGACGGTCCTGATCCTCGAGCTCATCAACAACGTGGCCAAGAGCCACGGCGGCGTGAGCTGCTTCGCCGGCGTCGGCGAGCGCACCCGCGAGGGCACCGACCTCATGATCGAGATGAGCGAGTCCTTCCTGGAGTCCGGCGAGCCGGTCATCAGCAAGGCGGCGCTCGTCTACGGCCAGATGAACGAGCCGCCCGGCGCCCGCGCCCGCGTCGCCCTGAGCGCCCTGACCGTCGCCGAGCACTTCCGCGACCGCGAGGGCCAGGACGTGCTGCTCTTCGTCGACAACATCTTCCGCTTCACCCAGGCGGGCTCCGAGGTGTCGGCGCTCCTCGGCCGCATCCCGAGCGCCGTCGGTTACCAGCCGACGCTCGGCACCGAGATGGGCGCCCTCCAGGAGCGCATCACCTCGACGAACAAGGGCTCCATCACCTCGGTGCAGGCCATCTACGTCCCGGCCGACGACCTCACCGACCCGGCGCCGGCGACCACCTTCGCCCACCTCGACGCGACGACGGTGCTCAGCCGCTCCATCGCGGAGCTCGGCATCTACCCGGCCGTCGACCCGCTCGACAGCAACTCGACGCTCCTCGACCCCGGCGTCGTCGGCGACCGCCACTACAACGTCGCCCGCGAGGTCCAGGAGACCCTGCAGCGCTACAAGGACCTCCAGGACATCATCGCCATCCTCGGCATGGACGAGCTGTCGGAGGAGGACCGCGCCACGGTCGACCGCGCGCGGAAGATCCAGAAGTACCTCAGCCAGCCCTTCTTCGTCGCCGAGCAGTTCACCGGCATGAAGGGCAAGTACGTCACCCTCGAAGAGACCATCAGCGGCTTCGAGGAGATCCTCAGCGGCGCCCTCGACGACATCCCCGAGCAGGCTTTCATCTACAAGGGGAACATCGAAGAGGTGAAGGCGGCGGCCGCGAAGATGAAGAAGGAGGGCTGAGGCCATGGCCGAAGCCGAGCTCCTCAGGCTCGAGATCGCGACCCCGGTGGGCCTCGCGCTCCAGACGGAGTGCGAGTCGATCGCCGCGCCCAGCGTGGAGGGCGAGTTCGGGGTCTACCCGGGCCACCTCCCGCTCCTCGCGGCGCTGCGCTCCGGCGTCGTGAAGTACGAGGTCGAGGGCCGCTCGCTGCTCGCGGCGGTGGGCCCCGGCTTCGTCGAGGCCGGACCCGAGAAGGTCCTGCTCCTCACCGACGCCTTCGCCCTGCCCGAGCAGGTCGACGTCGAGTCGGTGCGCGCCGAGCTGGCGGAGGCCGAAGAGAAGCTCGACGGCCTCGACCCCGACGCGCCCCGCTCCGACATGGAAGAGCTGCAGCGCGAGATCGAGTGGGCGCACGCCCGCCTCGCGATCGCCACGCACGAGTGAGATGGCCTGCCCCTCTCAGGGGCAGGTCGAGGGGTTGACGCCCGGGACCGTCACCGCGACGGTCTCGCCTCCGGCGTCGGCGCGCCAGGCCTGGATCACGTCCGGGAACGACACCGGCGCGCCGTCGACCTCGACCCGCACGTCGTAGGTGTGCGGCCCGTCGCTCAGGGTCTCGTGCTTCGCGCACGCGGGCCCGTAGACGCCGGGCGCGCGCTCGATCTCCGCCGCCTCGTTGGCGGTGCTCGAGAGATCGGCGAGGGCGACGAGCCGCTCGGAGACGAGCTCGGCGAACAGCGCGAGATCCAGCCGCACGTCGCCGCGCTCCGGGACGGTGAAGCCGCGCTCGACCATGCCGCCGCCGATGAGGCTGTCGGTCAGCCCCATCCGCAGGATGAAGGGCGTGGTGACGTGGTTCTCCACCACGTAGTCGTTCGACGTGCAGCGGTACCCGTCGGGCGAGCCGGTTCGCGCGTGCCAGGCGAGGCAGCTCTCGTCGAGCGCCGGCGCCCACATCGCCGTCTTGGCGGCGTCGTCCGCCCGCAGGAACGCCTCGGCCGTGCAGAGCGAGCCCTCGGTGCAGAGGGTGGTGCGGGAGAAGTCGAGGCGGTCCAGCCCCACGCCGAAGATGGAGTCGATCAGGCCGAAGACCCGGAGGGGGCAGCCGCTCGCGTCGCAGGCGCCGTTGTGGGCGCGCAGGGTCGCCGCCACCCGATCGAGGTTGTGGATGACCCCGGCGCCCCCCGCCGAAGCTCCGGCGAGCACGACCTCGTCGGCGTCGTCGAGGTCGGGCAGGGTCTCCGCGCCCGCCATCACCGGACCGGCCTCGCCGCGCAGCGAGGACACCACCGCGTCGATGATGGAGGCGCCGTTGAAGGCGGCGCGGTAGCGCACGGGCGTGCCCTCGGTCGGGTGGGTCCCCTCGACCTCGATCGCGGGCTGGCGTCCGGTCCAGAGATCGGAGCTGCAGTAGTGGACGAAGACGTGGTTCCAGCCCTGGAACGGGTTGGCGGGCTGGTCCGCGAGGATCCCGGTCGCCCGGGTGCCGCGCTCCGGCGCGAAGCGCGAGCTGAGCTTGTCGGCGGCGAAGTTGGTGCCCACGCTGCACCACCGCTGCGCGCAGGCGTCCGCGCTCGAGCACGCGCCGCCGCCCTGGAGCTGGATGACCCAGCGGTCGGCCGCCGAGGGCCGGGTGGCCCGGCGCACGTACATCACCGCGCCCGTGCCGTCCGCGCACCGCGCCTCCGGGAAGGCGTCCAGATCGAGGTCGACGCGGACGAGGTCCATCCCCGCCGCGGTGGCGCCGGCCCCGCCCGAGCGCGTGCACGAGGCCAGGGCCTCGTCGATCGACGCCGCCTCCCCGCCCCCGTCCGGGACGGCCGCGTCGTCGAGGGCCGCGTCCAGGGCGGGCGCCGCGTCGCCCCCCGCGTCCGCCGGTCCCCCGGCGTCGAGCTCCGCCCCTCCGTCGCACGCGACCAAGGCCGCGAGCGCCGCTCCCCACCAGACGCTTCTCATCCCCCGAGGGTACGGGAGACTCCCCGCCGAGACAGCTTTTCCCCGAGCGCGGAGCGTGCTTAACCTCCCCCATGCGCCTGCTGTGGGTCGCCGCTCTCCTGCTCTCGGGCTGCCTCGGGCGAGAGGGTCCGGAGCTTCCGCCCGATGTGGGCATGAGTCACCAGGCCCGTCCGGCCAGCGCCGGCTCGGAGCGGCGCGCGCCGCCCGAGAACGAGGAGCCGGTCGAGGTCGGGACGCCGGTCTGGGCCAACTACCACGACACCGGGTTCTTCTTTCACGGCGTGGTCGTCGAGCGGCGCGAGGACGAGCACCGCGTGATCTACGACGACGGCGGGAGCGAGTGGCTCCAGGCCACCGCGCTGCGCCCCGACGCGCTCGGCGAGGAGGCCCGGGTCCACGTGCGCCGCGGCTACCAGGACGAGTTCCTCGAGGCCACCGTGCTCCGCCGGCTCGGCGACGCGATCTACGTGCACGCCGCCTCGGGCGAGGCCCGCTGGACCGCCCTCCCCCACGTCCGCTTCGCCGGCGGCGCCCCGTCGGTCCCGGTCCCGGGCGACACGCCTCCCGACGCCCCGGCGACGGAAGGCCTCGAGATCGGCGCCCGGGTGCTCGTGAACTACCAGCACCAGGGCCTCCGCTTCGTCGGCACGGTGACCGCGCTCGGCGACGACGGCCGCTACCACGTGGTCTACCTCGACGGCGAGAGCGGCTGGGTGGCGGCTCGCGATCTGACGCCCGAGCAGATCGGCGAAGGCGACGTGGTGCACGTGCGCCGCAGCTGGGAGCCGGCGGAGTGGGTGCGCGGCCGGGTGTCGCGGCGGGTGGGCCCGGCGCTCCGGGTGGAGCTCGACGACGGCGGCGTCGCCTGGACGGCGCTCCTGCGGGTGCGCCTGCCCGAGGCCGCGCCCGCGCCGGCCGCCGAGCCCGCCCCGGAAGAGTAACGCTCTCTGCCTCAAGGATCCGGCCCGGCCGCCGATGATCGGGTCACGATGATCGCCTCGGCCACGGACCCCGCCGCCGCACCGCGCGTGCTCCTCGTGGACGACGACGAGCACGTGGTCCACGCGCTGACCCGGCTGCTCGGCCGGGCGGGCTGGGAGGTCCGCTCGTCGGCGCGGGCGTTCGGGGTGCTGAACCTGGTGGCGGAGTACAAGCCCCACGTGATCGTGCTCGACGTCGTCATGCCGGGGCTCGACGGCGGGCAGCTCACCGAGCTGCTCCGCAGCGACCCCGAGCTCGCCGACACCCGGGTGGTGCTGCACTCCGGCATGGACCCGGCCGAGCTCGAGCAGCGCGCTCAGCTCGTGGCCGCCGACGGCTTCGTCTCCAAGGGCGGCCGCCCCGCGGATCTGCTCGAGGCCCTGCGTCGCTTCGCGGCGTGAGCCGCGCCCCGGGTCACTCGCAGACGCGCTCCTCCGGCCCGCAGGCGCCGGCCCCGTCGCACTCGCGGCAGCCGCAGGTCTCGGGGATCGAGACCGGCTCGAGCTCCACGACGATCGCCCCGCCGGCGTCCTCGAGGCGAGTCAGCGTGCAGCCGTAGAGCAGCACGCCGCAGGACGCGTCCCGCACGAGCGCCGAGAGCGCCCAGCGCCCGGACGGCGTCTCTCCGATCGCCCGGCCCATGCCCTCGGCGATGGGAAAGCTCTGCACGTGGGCCAGGGTGCCGCTCGGCGCGGACGCCGCCGCCTCGGCCGCGGTGGGACACTCGCCGAGCTCCTTGCGCACGAGCCGCACCTCGACCCGCTCGGCCTCGATCGGGAGCGCCGGCCCGCCGTCCGCGGCCCTGGGGGGCCGAAGCTCCACCGTGAGCGTCTCCTCGGTGGCGCAGCCGGCCAGCAGGAGCGTGAGCAGCAGCGCGGCTCTCATCGGATCCCCGGCGCGTCGAGCAGGTAGCGGGTGCCGGTGGCGCTCAGGGCGATCGCGACCGCGACCCCGACGACCACCAGGCCGACCCCCACCCAGAACCACGGGCTCTCGATCGCGGGCGTGTCCTCGCCGGCCGTCGCCTCGGGGGTCGGCCCCGGCTCCGGCTCCGGCTCGGGCGGCGGCGCGGCGCGGCCCGCCTGCGCGACCAGGTTGCCGTGGGCGTCGAGGGCGCGCACCTCGATCGGGCGGGCCTCGGCCGGCGGATCGACCTCGCGCGCCTCGCCGTCCCATGAGAGCGTCCGCTCGAAGCCCGCGCCGCGCACCTCGAGCACGCGGACCAGGCCGTCGGGCGCGTCGGCCACCCGCACCCCGATCGGGGCGTCGTCGCCGCTGATCTCCAGGACCACCCGGGCGGCGCGGGTCGGGCGCGCGTCGATCGCGATCGTCTCCGGCAACGCCAGCGAGGGATCGAGGGCGAGCGCGAAGCGCGCGTGACGGTCCGCGGCGCCGGTCGAGCCGAGCGCGGCCAGCTCCGCGAGCCGGAGGTGCACCCGCGCGAGCCCGGGCGGCGCCAGCCGACCGCTCTCGAGCGCCGCCCGGTAGAGCCGCTCGGCGTCCTCGTGCCGGCCCTCCTCGAAGGCGGCCTCGGCCTCCCCGATCGGATCGGCCTGCGCGGCCCCGAGGGCGGCGGGCGCGGCGGTGAGGCAGAGCGCGAGGAGCGCGGTGGCTACTCGCAACGCCCCTGGACACAGCGCTGGGCGCTGCTGCAGTCGTTGGCGTGCCGGCACTGCTGACAGCGCTGCATCACGCAGTGCTCTCCCTCGCGGCAGTTGTCCTGCTGCTCGCAGTGGGGGTAGCCGGGGCCACAGCCGATCGCCGCGGTCAGAAACACGAGAGCCGAGATCCATCGTCGCACGTCCACCTCCGGAGGCCGGCGGATGCTACCGCGCCTCACGGTTTCAGGACCACCTTCCCCGTGACCTTTCGGTCGGCGAGATCGCGGAGCGCCTGGGCGCCGTCGGCGAGCGGGTAGGCCTTCGAGACCAGGGGCGACAGCTCGCCCGCCGCGACCCACTGCCCGATCTGGCGGAGCTGCGCGGTCGCCGCCTTCGGCTCGCGGGCCAGGAACGCGCCCCAGAAGACGCCGACCACCGCGCAGCCCTTGAGCAGCGTGAGGTTGAGCGGCACCGAGGGGATGTCGCCGGCCGCGAAGCCGACGACGAGGAAGCGCCCGTTCCACGCGGTCGCGCGGAGCGCCGGCTCCGAGTAGGGGCCGCCCACCGGATCGACCACCACGTCGGCGCCGCCCCCGGTGAGCTCCTTCGCGCGCTTCTTGAGGTCCTCGCGGGAGTAGTCGATCACCTCGTCGGCGCCGATCGACTTGCAGACCTCGAGCTTCTCCGGGCTCGACGCCGCGGCGACGATCTTGCCCGCGCCCATGCGCTTCGCCACCTCGATGGCGGCGGTCCCGACGCCCCCCGCGGCCCCGAGCACGAGCACGGTCTCGCCCTCGGCGAGCTTCGCGCGGTCCTGGTAGGCGTGCACCATCGTGCCGTAGGTCGTGGTGGTCGCCGCCGCGACGTCGTAGGAGACGCCCTCCGGCATCGGCAGCACCCGGTCCTCGCCGATGAGCATCAGCTCCGCGAAGCCGCCCCAGATGCCGAGCGCGACCACGTCGTCGCCGGGCTTCACCCGGGTCACGCCCTCGCCGACCGCGCGGACCACGCCCGCGACCTCGCCGCCCGGAGAGAACGGCGGCTCGGGTTTGAACTGGTAGAGCCCCTGGATGATGAGCAGGTCGGGGAAGTTCACCCCGGCGGCCTTCACCTCGACGAGGACCTGCCCCTTGCCCACCTGGGGATCGGGGACCTCCTGATAGGCGAGCTTCTCCGGCCCGCCGAGCTCGTTCATCACCAGCGCCTTCATGGGCGCGCATCATAGACGAAGGCGGCGGCTCGCGCGCCGCGTCCACCGCTCCTCGACCTCGCGGAGCCGCCAGCCGTCGTCGCTCCGCGGCGCCTCGGTCGCGATCACCGTCACCTCGCCCGAGGGCGGCTCGACGATCACGCGCCCATCGAAGACCAGGATCCGCTCGGCGGGGGTCTCGACCGACACCAGGTCCGCCCCGTCGATCCCGCCGAGCGCCCCGCTCGCGTCGAGGGTGGGCGGCGCGCGGAGCGAGGGCGGCGCGAGGGCCCCGTCTCCCCCGCGCACGACCGAGCGCGAGCGGGCGTCGTCGCTCGTCGCGGTGGCCACCGCCCACAGCCCGGCGCCCTCGAGGTCGGGCACGACGAAGCGCCGGGCGCCGGGCGCGAAGAGGAGGAGGCGCCCGTCCACGCTGACCCCGGGCACGCCCACCACCGCGTCGAGCCCGGCCGGCGGCGCCGGCGCGACGACCTCCACCTCGCGCACCGCCGCGGATTCCTCCAGCCGGGCCGCGCCGCGCTCGCCGGGCGCGAGCGTGATCGGCTCCGCGATCGCGAAGCCCGACGGCGTGACCTCCTCCCCGTCGAGCGTCTCGAGCTGCGCGAAGATCGTGATCTCGCCGGCCGGCACGGTGAGCTCGCAGCCTCCGTCGCAGGGCACCGGGAGCGCGGCGGCGTCGAGCGCGAGCGGGCCGGCGAGACCGACGTGCACGCGATCGGCCGCGCCGGGGACGGAGACCTCGACGGTCGCGGTCGGAGGCGTCGTGAGCGTCCGGAGGGGCACGGTGAGCGCCGCCGCCTCGAAGCCGACCCAGCGCTCGGCGCGGAAGCCCTCCGCCTCCACCCGGACCACGTCACGCGCCGAGAGCCGCACGAAGCCGTCCGCGCCGGTGCGCGCCTCGTCCACCCGAGCGCCCTCGATCGGCGCGCCGTCGGCGTCGACGACGTGCACCTCGAGGTGCTCGCCCGGCGCGCCCCGGGTGCCGCCGCCCTCGATCGGAGCCGAGGTCGACGCGCAGCCGACCAACGAGAGCACCATCATCCACCGCATCGCTGGCATCCTACTCCCCGTGACGACGTCGAGCGCGCCGCCGATCTTGACGCCCCTGGTCGGGCGCGCCGGGCTGCTGTCCGAGGTCCGCGCCTGCGCCGCGCGGCTGGTGACGCTGACCGGTCCCCCCGGCGTGGGCAAGACGCGGCTCGCGCGCGAGCTGTTCGAGGGCCGCGGAGAGGGCGCCACCTGGATCGACCTCGGCGGCGCCGTCGCCGAGGACGAGGTCCAGGCGCGGGTCGCCGACGGGCTCGGCCTCCGCCCCAGCTGGCTCGAGCCGGTGGATCTCGTCGACGAGCTCGGCTGGGCCATCGAAGGGCGCGGCGAGACCTGGGTCGTGCTCGACGAGGCCGAGTCCTGTGTCGACGCGCTCCGCCGCGTGCTGCCCCGCTGGCTCGCGCTCGCGCCCGAGCTGCGCGCGCTCGTGACCAGCCGGGAGCGGCTGGGGGTGGCCGACGAGGCGCTCTTCGACGTCCCGCCGCTCGAGCCCGACGAGGCGGTCGCGCTGCTCCGGGCCAGGAGCGGCCTCGAGACCGGCCTCGAGCCGCTGGCGGCGGCCCTCGACGGAGTCCCGCTCGCGCTCGAGATCGCGGCCGCGCGCCTGACCCTGCTCTCGCCCGACGCCGCCGCCGAGCGCCTGCCTTCGCTGCTCGACGTGCTGACGGCCCGCGGCGGCCGCGCGCGCGGGTCGCTCCGGGACACCCTGCAGGGCGCCTGGCTCGCCCTCGATCCGGAGGACCAGCGCGCGCTCGCCCGCTGCGGCGTCTTCGCCGGCCCGTTCACGGTCGACGCGGCGGAGGCGGTCGTCGGCGAGGGCGCGCTCGACGCGCTCCAGCGCCTCCGCGATCGCTCGCTGGTCGCGCGGCGCGGCGAGCGCCTCCAGCTCTACGCCCCGATCCGCAGCTTCGCCCGGGAGCAGGACGCGGGCGACGCGGCCGAGCGCCACGCCGACCACTTCGAGGCGCGCGCCGAGCGGCTCGACGTCTCCTCGCTCGACGAGCTGCGGGCCGCGCACGCCCACCGTCCGTCGCGGCCCCTCGCCCTCGCGCTCGCGCGCCTGCTCGTCCGCCGTGGGCCGCCGAAGGAGGCGCTCGACGCCCTCGAAGATCACGACGGACCGGTCGTCGACGCGCTCCGCGGCCGGGCGCTCGAGACCCTCGGCCGGATCGACGACGCGGCCGACGCCTTCGCCCGCGCCGGGGACCTCGCCGCCCTCGCCAGCGCCGATCTCGCCCGCGGGCGGATCGAGGAGGCCCGCGCGCACGCCCAGCGCGCGGCCCTGGCCTCGCCCGGAGACCCGCAGGCGCTCCGGGCGCGCGCGCTGGTCGCCCACGCGGAGGGGCGCCTCCCCGACGCCCGGGTCGACTACGGCGCGGCGCTCGATCGCGCGGAGCCCGGGAGCCGCGAGGCCGCGCGGCTGCGCGCCGACGTCGCCACCGTGCACCTCCAGCAGCGCCGCCTCGACGAGGCGCGGGAGGGTCTCGAGGCGGCCATCGCGGCGCTCGACCCGGACGACGCCCCCGTCCCGCTCGCGCTCGCCGAGGGCAACCTCGCGATCCTGCTGCAGGAGCTCGGCGAGCTCGACCGCGCCGAGGCCCTCTTCCAGCAGGGGATCGCGCGCCTTCGCGAGGTCGGGCACCTCCTCTTCACCGCGCACCTCGTCGCCTACGCGGGCGCGCTGGCCCACGAGCGCGGAGATGCGCGCGGCGCCGCCGAGCGGTACCGCGCCGCGCTCTCCAGCCTGCGCCGGATCGGGGACGCCCGGCTCGTCGCGGTCACCGCGAGCGCGTTCGGCGCCCTCGAGTGCGCGCGGGGGCGGGCCGAGGCCGCCGACGAGCGCTTCGAAGAGGCCGCGCGCGCGGCGGCGGAGATCGGCGACCCGGGCGTGGCGCGCACCCTCGCCTTGCATCGCCTGCAGCGACGCCTCCTCGAGGGGGGCGACGTCCACGCCGAGGTGAGCGAGGCGCTCGACGCGCTCGACGACGACGTGACGCGCCGCTCGGACGACGCGCGCCTCGCCGTCCGCCTCCTCCGCGGCGCCCTCGGGCACGGCGCCATCGTGCTCACGCCCTCGGCTCATCGCCTCACGCTCCCCGACGGCGCGGCCGTCGACCTCGGCACCCGCGAGCTGCTCTGGCGTCTCGTCGACGCCTTCGCCGAGGCTCGCGTCGCGCGCCCCGGCGCCCCCCTCGACGTGCCGCAGCTCATCGAGGCGGGGTGGCCGGGAGAGAAGGTCCTGGCCGAGGCGGCGCCGAACCGCGTCAAGGTCGCGCTCTCCACGCTGCGCAAGCTCGGCCTCCGTCCCTGGATCCTGCGCGGGGACGGAGGGTGGTTCCTCGATCCCTCCGTCCCGCTGCGCCGCGCGTGACGGCGGTCAGAAGGCGTCCGGGCATCCGTCGAAGCCGGCGGGGAGCGGCTGCTCCTCGGTCGACGCGTCGATGGAGCGGAGGAACGCGATGAGGTCCGCGCGCTGGGCGGCCACGTCGCCGGTGGTCAGGAACACCGGGTTGGCGGCGCGGAGGTGATCCTCGAAGCGCGGGTCGCTCAGCAGCGCCTCGAGCGACGCCGCCTGGCCGTGGTGGAGGTAGGGCGCGCCGACGTTCAGGCCGTAGAGCGAGGGCACGTTGTAGCCGCCCTCCCCCTGCGCCCGCGCCCCGGTGGCTCGCACCTCGACCGCGTCCGGACCGAAGGTGCCCACGTCGCGGAGCACGCAGGCGACCTGAGGCGGCGCCAGGCTCTCCCCGGTCGCGCTCGCGCCTGCGGGCTGCGGGGCGATCTGGAGCGAGTGCGCGTTCCACCCCGCGGGCCACGCGTCCGGCGCGGTGAACGGCTCGGCGGCGAGCGCGGCGTTGGTCTCGCTCGACGGGTCCCAGTAGCGCCGCGACGCGGTCCAGCCGGCCCCACCGTGGCACGCGACGCAACCGCCGTTGTTCTCGCTCGCGCTCGGCATGCCGAAGAGGGCCGCGCCCCGCGCCACCGCGTCGGAGTCGAGGAAGCGCCGCCCGCGCGGCGGCTCCACGGTGCGCACCCAGGCCTCGATCGCCTCCCAGTCGCCGTCGGTACAGTTGTCGGGCGCGCTGGCGAGCTCCTCGATCGGCTGCGCCAGGTTCCCGGGCAGGTCGACCTGTGTCTCGCCGGGGCCGCACTCACCGTTCACCACCGCGCCGCGCCCACCGCTCACGCCGCGGGTGTTGCGCTCGAAGTCGTGCATCTCGTCGAAGATGCCGGTCCAGTTGAAGACGCGCTGCACCTGCGGCCCGTCGCCGTGGGAGAAGGAGCCGTCGAGGCTCGTGGTCTGACGCGGCCCGGCGGGGAAGCGCCAGGTGACGTTGTCGGTGAGCCCGCCGGGGTGACAGCTGCCGCAGCTGGACCACGCGTTGTCGCTCCAGCGGCCGCGGCCGGTGAAGAAGAAGCGCGCCCCCCGAGCGATCTCGGCCGCCTCGGCTCCGGTGGAGGGCGCGGTCGACTCCACCGTGGTCGAGAGCGCCTGCATCGAGAGATCGATCACCCCGAGCCGACGGCTGAGCCAGCAGTTCACGTAGGCGCGCGGGCCGTCGTGAGCGGTGGTGATCCCGGTCGGCGTGAGGCAGCCCGCGTCCGCGCCCGGCGGCGCCGCGTTGACGTCGATCTGCAGGTTGAGGGTGGAGCCGACGGTCGTGCGATCGGTCTCGCGATCGAAGACTACGCGCTGCACCGCGTCGGCCCCGCGGCTGAGCGCGTAGCCGATGCCGCCGCTCTCGCCGATGAAGGCGAGGTCGATGGTGTCGGCGAGGAAGAGCTTCGAGTCGGCCTCGCCGTCCCGCACGAGGCGGGCGAGGTTCACGCTCCCCGTCGCCTCGCGGAGCTCGCTGCGCGTCTCGATGTCGGCCACGTACACGACCGGCTGCACGTTCAGGTTGAAGCGCACCGGCGCGGCGGGCGAGACGCTGATCGAGGTGACGTAGATCCGGCCGTCCTGGATGGTCACGCTCGAGAGCTGGTTCGGCGAGGTCATCACCGACTCGCCGCCCTCGGGCGCGAAGCCGCTGTCGATCGGAGACAGGGTGATCGGCCCGTCCGGCTCGAGATCACTGGTGCGGTAAACGCGGACCAGCCCCGTCCGGCTCGTGTCGGCCCCCTCGCCGTCCTCGGTGGGCAACCCGAACAGCTCGGGCACGAACACCAGCTCGTCGGCGTCGTCGGCGTCGCCGTCGTTCGTGACCGCGAGCGCGTAGGGGTTCTCCGGCGGGTCGATGCTGCCGGTGCGGACCATCGAGGCGGTGTCGACCACGCCCACGCTGCCCTCGGCGTGCTCCGCCACGAAGAGAGTGGCGCCGGTGGGCGAGAGCGCGAGCCCGGTGGGCTCGGAGCCGACCTCCACCGTGGCGGTGACGCTCGGGGCGGCGGCCAGCCCCTCGATCCGGACCACCGTCGCGTCGCCGCGGTTGGCCACGAACGCGGTGTCGCCGTCGGGGTGGATCACCACCGACGACGGGCGCGCACCGGTCTCGATCCGGGCCACGCGCTCGTTCGTCGCGGTGTCGAAGACCGAGATCGAGCCGTCGCCCGGGTTGACCATCACCACCCGGGCGTCGTCGTCGGTGATCGCGATGGTGCTCGAGCGCGACGGGCGCGCCAGCACGCGGACCTCCGGCGGCCCGCCGTCGTCGCCTCCCGGGCCGGTGTCGGCCTCCGGGGGCGCGCCCGAGTCGTCGATCCCGGCGTCGGCGGCCGGGGAGCCGTCGCAGCCCGCGAGCAGCGCGAGAGCGGCGAGCAACAGCCTCGTGTTCTTCAGTCCAAGCATGGGTCCTCCGCGCCTGAAGCTGCGAGGCGGCCCCACCCTTCGCGAGTTAACTCGGGTTAAACGTGGGGTACCATCGAGCGCGATGAGCCAACCGACCCCGCCCGCCAACACCAAGGAAGTCTCCGACCGCCACCGGTTCGACCTGCCGCGCCTGCGGGCGTGGATGGACGACGAGCTGGAGAACGTGGGCGAGTCGCTCACGGTTCGGAAGTTCCGCGGCGGACAGTCCAACCCCACGTTCTGGGTCTCGGACGGGACCAGCGCCTACGTCCTGCGCAAGAAGCCCCCGGGCACCCTGCTGCCGAGCGCCCACCAGGTGGAGCGCGAGTACCGCGTGCTGCACGCGCTGCAGAACACCGAGGTCCCGGTCGCGCGGGTGTACGCCCTCTGCGACGACGAGGCGGTGATCGGCACGCCGTTCTATCTGATGGAGCACGTGCAGGGCCGGATCTTCTGGAACGTGCAGCTCCCGGAGCTGACGCCGCGCCATCGGACCGCGATCTACGACGAGCTCGCCCGGGTGCTCGCCCACATCCACTCGGTGAAGCTCGACGCGGTCGGGCTGTCCGACTACGGCAAGCGCGGCGGCTACGTCGAGCGCCAGCTCTCGCGCTGGTCGGCCCAGTACGAGCAGAGCGCCACCCAGCCCGTGCCGGCGATGGACGCGCTGATCGAGTGGCTGCCCCGGAACCTGCCGGCGCACGACGAGACGACCCTCTGTCACGGCGACTACCGGCTCGACAACTTGATCTTCCACCCCGAGGAGCCGCGATGCCTCGCGGTCATCGACTGGGAGCTGTCGACCCTGGGTCACCCGATCGCCGACCTCGCCTACACCTGCATGCTCTACGACATCCAGATGCCGCGGGTGGGCGGGCTGCTGGGGGTGGACTTCGCGCAGAGCGGCATCCCGAGCGAGGCCGACTTCGTGGCGCGCTATTGCGAGCTGACCGGCCGCGACGGCGTCGAGGACTGGTCGTACTTCAAGGCGTTCGGGCTCTTCCGGCTCGCCGCGATCGCGCAGGGCGTCTACGCGCGCAGCCAGCAGGGCAACGCGAGCAGCGACGACGCCGCGATGTACGGCGCGGCGGTGGGGCACCTCGCGACCATCGCGTGTCGGCTCGTCGGCTTGTCGCCCGGCTGACTGGACGCGGACGCGCCGTCCCCTTAGAACGATAGGCGGTGAGCACACGACGACTGCGCCGGGCCCTGGCGGGCGTGGCGCTGGTGCTCCCGGTCATCGGCGGCCTGGTCGGGCTCGCGTATGCGATCCCGCTCCTCGTGAAGGACGCCGCCAAGCAGGGCCCCCTCGCGGCCACGGGCACCGCAGCCCGCGCCCTGCCCCGGGACACCGGCGCCGATCGCGCCCCCACCGTGGGAGAGACCTACCCTCACGGACGAACTCAATCTCCGCTGACGACCGCGGTGGCCGCACGGCTGCGCGAGATCGCGGCGCGCGGCGAACGGAACCCGCGCGTGTTCAGCAAGGTCGGCGCGTCGGCCACGGTCAACCGCAACTACCTGCGCTGCTTCGCCGGCGACGACGTCGACCTGGCCGGGCGCGAGCACCTGCGCGAGACCCTGGAGCACTTCCGGGCCGGTGAGCCGGACCCCTTCCGCCGGGTGAGCGACTCGGCCACCGTCGGGTGGCACGCGGGGCGCGCGGTGTGGGGGCGGCCGGCGCCGATCAACCTGGAGATCCGGCACGCCGACCCGCGCTTCGCGGTGGTGATGTACGGCACCAACGACATCGAGCTGGGCCGGCCCGAGCAGTACGCCGAGCTGCTCCTGCGCCTCGTGCACATGATCGAGCGCCGCGGCGTCGTCCCGATCCTCTCGACCATCATGCCGCGCGACGACGACCCGGAGGCGGACGAGGTGGTCGCGCTCTACAACGCCGTGGTGCGAGGCGTCGCGCAGTGGCGGCGCCTGCCGATGATCGACTATCACCGCGAGCTGTCCCGGCTGCCCGACCACGGCCTCGCGTCCGACCGGCTGCACCCCAACGTGCATTTCGTCGACGGCGACCCTCGAGGCTGCGACTTCACGCCGCTCGGGCTCACGCACGGCTACAACATCCGGAACCTCATCACGCTCGAGGCGCTCGACCGCAGCCGCCGCGTGCTGCTCGAGGGGGAGCCCCCGCCGGACCGCCCGGCGACGGCGCCCACCGGCCGCGGCACCTTCGCCGACCCGATCGCCGCCGCGCTCCCGTTCGCGCACGCCAGCGACACCCGCCGGGCCGCCCAGGACGCGGTGGACGACTACCCCGGCTGCGACGCCGACCAGGACGAGAGCGGCCCCGAGGTCGTCTATCGCGTGGCGCTCGACGAGCCGGCCGAGATCACGGCGATGGTCGTCACCGAGGGCCGCGCCGACGTCGACCTGCACGTGATGACCCCGTCGGACGGCGACCCCACCTGCGCCGCTCGCGCCGACGGCATGCTCACCGTCGACCTCGACGCGGGCGAGCATTTCTTCGTCGTCGACACCTTCGTCGACAACGACGGCGACGCGCACGCGGGCGAGTACCTCTTCGTCGCCGCCCGCACCGACCGCCCGAGCGATCCTTCGGAGTGACCCCCCTCGGGGGTGGCGGCCGCCACCCGCCCGCCCGCCACTCCGCCGATCCGCCGCCGTAAGTCCCCGAGATCACATGCGCGGGGATCCGGAACGCGGCTTGCTCAGCCCACCGGCGTGCTCGCCGGAGAGACAGGAGGGTGACCGCGCCGCTGATGCAGGCGCGGGGGACGTACGCGCTGACCACGCGCTGCGCGTTCCGGAAGCTGCTGCTGACGCCGCACACGCCGCTGCTGCACCAGGGCCTCGGCTACGCGATGGCGCGGGCGGCCCGCAAGACCGGCGTCGTGGTCAATCACGTCTCGGTCGTCCCGAACCACATGCACAACGTGGTGACGGCCACGAGGAAGAACCTGCCGACCTTCAAGCGTCTGTTCGTCGGCGAGGCGGCCAAGTTCGTCAAGGCCTACCTCGAGGCCCACGGCTTCGAGGGCCCGGAGCACGTCTTCCGGCGTACCCATCAGATGCGCCTGGTCAACGCGGCGTCGCAACTCGTCTTAATCCACTACGGCGACATCCAGCCCGTGAAGGACGGCCTCGTCGAGCGGGTCGAGGAGCACCCGTGCCTCCGGACGGATCCGTGGATGCTGAAGGGGCACGCGATGGAGTTCCGGCGGCCGGACCTCTACTTCGACCCGGACACGAACCCGGAGGTCGAGCGGCTGGAGATCGGAACCACCCCGCGGCTCGCCGGCGAGCTGGGCACCCGGCGGGCGGTGGTGCACCTCGAGCAGGCACGGCGGAGGGCCGAGGGCGCGTACCGACGGGAGCGGCGAGCGCCGGTGCTCGGCGTGGAGCGCATGAAGGCGCAGCATCCGTGGGCGGAGCCCGCGTCCCCGCGCAAGCGCCGCCGCGGCATCATCCCGAGCTTCAGGGTGATCGACGACACCGCGCTGGAGATCCACTGCGCCAAGGAGACGCGGGGCTTTCGGGCGAGGCACCGCGAGGCCCTCGAGGCGCTCCGCGCTGGCGATCGCGACGTCGTCTTCCCGGCGGGCTCGTACCTCGTGGAGGCGTGCTACGGCCTGGACGTGGAGGCGCCCGATCACGAGTCGGTGCTGGCGTCGGACGACACCTACGACGACCTCCCGGGGCCGGCATCGCGGGAGGACCTCCGAGCGATCGGCGAGCTCCTGCGCAACATCGCCGGCGCGGCGGACACGGACGACTCCCTCGCCGACCGGGTGCGTGAGGGAGCCGACGCCTGCGTGGGCCAGCGCGAGTCACGCCGGGTGCAGGTCGAGGTCAGCGAAGAGCAGCCCAGGCAGAAGCTGGTCCCGCTCCGCGGCGACCACGCGCCGGCGTCGTCCTCCGAACGTGATGCCCGCGACCCGGACCGGCCCCCGGACGAACCCGGCCACAGCTAGGTCGCTGCGCGGCTCGACGACGGCTCGGGCCGCGCAGAGGTGCGCCCGCCGTGAGGACCTGCGCGGAGGAATCCGCTCCGGCTGAACGCATGTGGTCGTAATCGCGGTTGCTGGCGTCGGATGGGCGCCCGCTCGGCGCCGGGGGGCCGCGCTCAGAGCGATCGACACGGCTGCGGGGCCTGGGGGCCGTCGGCAGCCGGGGCAGCGAGCGAGAGCAGCTGGGGCTGTCGGGCCACGCTGCGCGGCCAGCAGCTGGGGCTGTCGGGCCACGCTGCGCGGCGCGCGGTCAAGTCTCGGCGCGCGGGCCCGCGATCACGACGCGGTAGCCCTCGGGGCCCTCGAGCCAGAGCTCGCGCTGGCCAGCGTTCGGGTTGTGGAGCGGGCCGTCGAGTACGGTCGCGGCGGCGTCTTCGACGCGCGCGAGGAGGGCGTCGAACTCGTCGGTGGCGAACCACAGCAGCACGCCGTTGCCGCGGGACGGGTCGGCCTCGTCGCCGAGGTGGGGATGCTCGTGCGTGTCCCAGCGGTGGAGCTGCGCGACGAGGGCGTCGCCGTCCATCAGCATCTCGTACTCTTCTCCGCCGTGGCCCGAGGTGAGGCCGAGCACGCGCTGGAACCAACGCGAGGCGGCTCTCACGTCGCGCACCACGATCATCGGCTGAGGCTGCATCATCGTCGCGTCTCCTAGGCTTGTGGGGATACCGCCGGCGATGGTACTGCCGGGGGCGTTCTCGAGCCCGATCGCGAGGCGTCCGGGCGGCCCGACCGCTCACCCATCTACCACGGAGCAGCAACGAACATGGACCCCCTCGACGAGAAGCGAAACGGCTACTCACTCGCCGATGTCGCCGAGATCATGAACCAGATGAGCGTGCTCGAGACCGAGCACGGTGAGCCTGGTTACCGCGCGCCGTTCCAGCAGTTCCTGCGCTCCAAGGGGCTCACCGAGGAGACCTGGGCCCACGTCTACAACGACTGGCACCAGACCTGGGAGGCGGACCCCGCGCTCGCGGCCAAATTCCACACCTACATGGCCCAGGTCCGGCAGCGCCAGATGCTGAGCCAGCAGCCCAACGTGTCCGGGGAGTCGATGGGCGGCGTGTCGCTCGAGGCGTACGCGAAGATCAGCGCGCAGATCCAGACCGGGGCGGTGGTCGAGCAGCTCGTCGCCGCCGAAGGCCTGAGCATGGACCAGTGGCAGGCCGGGCAGGCCGCCTGGGTGGAGCGCATGGGGCAGTGCAGCCCGACCGATCCGATCATCGTGCAGTTCGGGCAGCTCTATCAGAAGTGGTCGCCCAACCATCAGGCCTCGATGGAGGCGGCGACCGAGCGCATCCTCGCCGACCACGCCGAACAGGAGGGTCGCGGCGGGGGGATGAGCAAGGCCCTCGACATGGACAACGCGCCCGAGTTCTTCGATCACGCGGACGTCCGGGTGCGCGCCCGCGGCGTCCGGGAGATGATCCGGATCTGGGAGCTCAACTGGGACGACCGCGACGCGCGCATGCAGCAGCTCACGCAGCGGGCGTACGACGAGGCGGTGCGCATCCTCCAGCACGGGGCGGGCGAGGATCGGCCCGGGCTCGTGCCCCTCGCCGAGCCGCCCGACGGCGTCGACATCCACCGCTGGTCCGCGATGGTCGAGCAGGAGCAGACGCAGCAGGACACGTCGGATCTCGTCTACGGCTCGCTCAAGGACCTCGCGGGCGAGAAGTTCATGTCGCCGGCGCAGAACGACGCGGCGAAGGCCGCGGTCCAGCAGGCGATCGCGCGCCTCGAGCCACGCGCGCGCAAGGTCGAGGAGCTCTTCGGTCAGGTCAGCGACGAGCTGAAGCGCACGCAGGTGCGCCAGCTGATCGACGACTATCGCGAGACGCTCGAGGGCATGCGAGAGGCGCTCGGCGACTGGGACCACACCGGCCCCGAGGCCGCCCCGCCCACCGCGACCGCGCCGTCCGCGCCCGCCCCGTCCTCCGCGCTCGCTACGCCGGAGCCCGAGAACGGCCTGATCGCGCTGCTGAAGTCACTGCCGATCATCGGCAACCTGCTGCGCATGCTCGGCCTCTGACGTGAAGACGCCCGCACCTCCGACTCGTCGGAGGCGCGGGCGCTCGCTTCGCCAGCCGTCGTTCAGGCGGGGAAGGTGACCACGAAGCAGCCCCCGACGCGGCCCGGGCGGCTCGCGGGGAGGGACGACTTCTCGATCGTGACGTCGCCACCGTGAGCGCGGATCAGGTCGCGCGCGACCGAGAGGCCCAGGCCGGTGCCGCGGCGGTCCTTCGGCTCGTAGAGTCGGTTGAACGCGTTGTCTGCGTCCTGCTGGCTCCACCCGTCGCCGTCGTCCTCGACTCGCAGCACGAAGTGCTCGCCCTCGTCCTCGAAGCTGACGCGCACCTTCGAGCGCGCGCCGCGGCGGGACTGGCCGATGAGCTCGCTGAGCGCCTCGTCGGCGCGCACTCCGTCGAGGCTGGCGGTGACGCCGGGCTCGACCTCGACCTCGACCTCGACGCTGCGCCGCGGGTCGACGCGGTCGAGCTTCTGGACGACGTCGTTGACGATCCGGGCGAGCTCGATCTCGCCGCGGTCGAGCATCAGGCCACCGGAGTCGAGCTCGGCGGCGGTGGAGAGCACGTCGGCCATGCGCCGCAGGCGGCCGAGGCCGCGCTCGGCGAGCTCGAACATGCGCTTCTGTGCGGGATCGAGCTGCGCGGCGAGGTCCTCCTGGATCTCGTCGAGCGCGCCCGAGAGGAGCCCGAGCGGGCTGCGGATGTCGTGCGCGAGGCGCGACAGCAGCACGTGCGGGATCTTCTCTTCCGACTCGGGGTGCACGGCGGCGGGGTCACCCACCGACGCGCCCGTCTCTTCTCGCCGCCGAGTCGGCGGCCTCTCCGACGCGCTCGTCATGGCCGCCTGCCTCCTCGGTTCCGTGGAGCCTTCCATCAGGAGTCTTCCTTCTCGTAGCGCTCGAGCTTGCGGTACAGCGTCCGTCGGTCGAGACCGAGGATGCGGGCCGCGCGCGATTTGTTGCCCTCGACGAGGGAGAGCACGCGGTGGATGTACCGCTTCTCGAGCTCGTGCATCGTGAGCAGCTCCTGGGGATCCTCCGCGTCCATCACGAAGCGGCTCGCCTTGTAGGCGCGCACGTTCTCCGGGAGGTCCTCCACCGTGAGCTTGTCGAAGCGGGTGAGCGCGACGGCGCGCTCCACGCAGTTCTCGAGCTCGCGCACGTTGCCCGGCCAGTCGTAGGCCATGAGCTTCTTCGCCGTGGGCGTCGCGATGCCGTCCACGTCCTTGTGGAAGCGGCCGCCGAAGCGCTCGACGAAGGCCTGCGCGAGCAGGAGGATGTCGCCGCCGCGCTCCCGGAGCGGGGGCACCGGCACGCGCACGACGTTGATGCGGTAGTAGAGGTCCTCGCGGAACTCGCCCCGCTTGATCTCGGCCTCGAGGTCCCGGTTCGTCGCCGCGATCACGCGCGCGTCGAAGGGGATCTCGTCGTTCGAGCCGACCGGGCGCACCTTCCGCTCCTGCAGGGCGCGCAGCAGCTTGGGCTGCACCTCCATCGGGAGCTCGCCGATCTCGTCGAGGAAGAGCGTGCCGCCGTTGGCGCGCGAGAAGAGACCCTCGCGCTGCCCCTTCGCGTCGGTGAAGGCGCCCTTCGCGTGACCGAAGAGCTCCGACTCGATGAGGGTGGCGGGCACCGCCGCGCAGTTGATGGCCACGAAGGGCTCGTCCGCGCGGACGCTGCGCTCGTGGATCGCCTTGGCGACCAGCTCCTTACCGGTGCCGGACTCGCCGGTGATGAGCACCGACGCGTCGGTCTCGCTCAGGCGGTCGACCAGATCGTAGACCTTGCGCATCGCGCTCGACTTGCCGATGAGCTTCTCGAAGCCCCGCGACTCCTCGACCGCGCTCCGCAGGCGACGGACCTCGTCACGCAGGCGGTGATGCTGCACGCCGCGGGAGACCGTCAGCGCGAGCAGCTTCATGTCGATCGGCTTGGTGATGAAGTCGTACGCGCCGACGCGGATCGCGCCGACCGCCTTCTCCATCGTGCCGTGACCGGTGACGAGGACGACCGGCAGGTCGGGCTTGGTGCCGACGATGCGCTCGCACAGCTCCAGGCCGCCCATGTCGTCCATGAGCAGGTCCGTCAGGACCAGGTCGTAGGTCGTGTCCTGCACGGTATCGAGGGCGTCCTTGGCACGCGTGTACCACTCGACCTCGAAGCCGTGCTTCTCGAGACCCGCTGCGATGAGCTCGCACGTCGACTGATCGTCGTCCACGACGAGGACGCGACCGTTGCCCTTGACCGTCGACGTGCGGTCGGGGCGATCGTCGTCCCGGTCGTCCGCCCCGGGGGGCATCGGCGACGAGTGGGCTCGTCCCTCGTCGAAGCTCATGGGGGCCGGCATTGCACCGCTCATTCTCTCTCCTCCTCCTTCGGAATCCTCTTCGGCTCTGATCATCAGACGATCCCTTGCGCGACCATCGCGTCGGCGACGCGCCGGAATCCGGCGACGTTGGCGCCACGCACGTAGTCGATCGTGCCGTCGTCTCGGCGACCGTGCTCCACGCACCGGTCGTGTATGGCCGACATGATTTCTTGCAACCTCCGCTCGACGCGATCCCGCGACCACGGGAGGCCGAGCGCGTTCTGGCTCATCTCGAGCGCGCTCACCGCGACGCCGCCGGCGTTGGCGGCCTTGCCCGGCGCGAAGAGCACGTCCCCCTCACGGAGCGTGTCCACGGCGTCCGGCGTGGTGGGCATGTTCGCGCCCTCGGCGACGGCGACGCAGCCGTTCTTCACGAGCCGCGCCGCGTCCTCCTGCTCGAGCTCGTTCTGGGTGGCGCAGGGCAGCGCGACCTCGCACTCGACGCCCCACGGTCGCGCGTCCTCTTCGAACTCGAGGTCGAGGTCGCCGGCGATGTCGCGGAGGCTCTCGCCTGCGCCCTTGCGATCGCGGATCTCGTTCAGCTCGTCCTGGGACATTCCATTGGACACGTGCACGAACCCGCTGGTGTCGCTGAGCGTCACCACCCGCGCCTCCATCTGGATCAGCTTCTCCGCCGCGTGCAGCGAGACGTTGCCCGCCCCCGAGACCGCCACCCGCTTGCCCTCGAGGGTCTTGCCGTGCTCCTCCATCATCTGGCGGAGGAAGGCGACGCAGCCGTGCCCGGTGGCCTCGACCCGCCCGGCGCTGCCGCCGAAGAGCGTGCTCTTGCCGGTGAGGGCGCCGTCGAAGCGGTCCTGCAGGCGCTTGTACTGCCCGAACAGGTAGCCGATCTCGCGCTCGCCGACGCCGATGTCGCCCGCGGGCACGTCGACGTCGGGGCCGATGTAGTGGAACAGCTCCGTCATCAGCGCCTGGCAGAAGCGCATCACCTCGGCGTCGGACTTGCCCTTCGGGTCGAAGTCCGCGCCGCCCTTGGCGCCGCCGATCGGCAGGCCGGTGAGCGCGTCCTTGAAGGTCTGCTCGAAGCCGAGGAACTTCAGCTGGCCCAGATCGACGCTGGGGTGGAAGCGGAGGCCGCCCTTGTAGGGGCCGAGCGCGTTGTTGAACTGCACGCGCCAGGCGCGGTTCACCCGGACCCGGCCCTCGTCGTCGGTCCAGCAGACGCGCACGGCGATGACCCGATCGGGCTCGACGAGCCGCTCGAGGACCGCCGCCTCGCGGTACTGAGGCACGTCCTTGATGACCGGCATCACGCAGCCCAGCACCTCGTGCACCGCCTGGTGGAATTCGGCCTCACCGGGCGTGCGCTCGCGGAGGCGCTCCATGAACGCCTCGACCTCGTAGTCGTCGGGCTGCTTTCCAGTCAGCCCCGCGATGTGCTGTTCCAACGCTTCGCTCCTCACGTCTGCCCCGTGACCGCAAGGTGCGTGCCGTGACGAAATGGAAGGCAACGGGGCGCATTTCCCCGTGAATCCTGCGCAGCGCGCTGGGGCATGATGCCACAGGGTGTCGCAACGCACCGCGCCGGGGCCTGCCAGGCGCCGGCGTGGCCGGTGGCGCATCGGTTGCGACGTGTAGGACGCATGACCACCCATGTAGACCCGCGACGGCCCCACGTAATCCTCGTGGGGACCGACTTCACCGACGCGTCCAAGCTCGCGGTCAGGCAGGCCTGGCACCTGGCGACCCAGCGCACCGACGCGCAGCTCCACGTGGCCCACGTGGCCGACGACGACCGCGGGCTGCGCCGGAAGACGGACGCGCTGCTCCACCGGGACGCGCTGCTGCGCGAGCTGCCCGCCAAGGTCCGGAACCACGCGATCCAGCAGGCGCAGGCCGCGAGCCTCGCGCCGCTGCATCAGGCGTTGGGCGTGCACGTGCGGCTGGGCGACCCCGTCGACGGGCTGCTGCAGCTCGCCGCCGACCTCGACGCGGCGATGCTCGTCGTCGGCAGCCACGCCAAGACCGGGCTCGACCGCTTCCTGGGCTCCGTGTCGAACGCGCTGGTGAAGGCCGGCAAGCTCCCGGTGCTCGTCAGCCGCCCCCGGGATCTCGAGGCGATGGCCAAGAGCGCGCAGCTCGAGCCGCCCTGCCCCGACTGCGTCGACACCCGGCACGTCACGGCCGGCGCCGAGTGGTGGTGTGAGGTGCACGCGCGCCCGCACGTCCCGACCCACGTCTACTCGTCGACCCAGCGCGTCGACTTCGCCAAGCCGGCCGCCGACTTCGAGGGCGCGCTGCGCCCGGCTTCGAACGCCTGAGCCGGCGGCGCCCGATCAGCGCCGCGCGCCCAGGGCGTCGAGCGACTCCCAGTCGCCCGCCGGGTCCGTCGCGGCGACCAGAGACACGCGCAGGCACGCTCGCGACGGCCCCACGAGCACGTGGGCTCCGTCCACCGCGCCGTGGGCCACGCGCTCGGCGTGCAGGCGCTTGAGGGCCTGCCGCACCTGCGCGATCGCGCGATCCCTGGAGCCTCGGCCGAGCTCGCCGAGCGGCCGACCGCTCGGGTGCTCGAGGACGACGAGCCCGCGCTCGTCGTCGATGGCGTAGATGGCCTGCAGGAAAGGCCCGTCGGCGCGGGCGAAGGCGCGGAGGCGCTCCCGGGTCTCCGCGTCGGCGTCGAGCAGCTCCACCCGCCGGTCGAGCAGCTCGTCCTTCGCGAGCCGCGTCCCCGCCGGCCCGTCGCCGAGCACCCGGTAGCGATCGGTCTCGTGCATGGGAGCCGGCGGCTCGGTGGTCACGCGCGGCGCCGCGCTCGTCTCCGGCGGCAGCTCGACGTCGCCCCACGGCAGGTCGCGCATCCGGTCGAGCACCTCTCCCGCCGAGTCGGGCCGATCCCGCGTCTCCTTCTGCAGGAGCGTGGCGATGAGGTCATCGAAGGCGTCGCCGAGCCACGGCGCGACCTCGCTCGGCGCGGGCGGGGTCATCTCGAGGTGCTGGCTCACGAAGTCCGGGCCGGGGAACGGCAGGCGGCCGGTGAGGCAGCGGAAGAGGATGACCCCGAAGGCGTAGAGATCGGTCGACGCGTCGGGACGGCGGCTGCCCGTGATCTGCTCCGGCGACATGTAGGCCAGCGTGCCCATGAGCGCGCCGGTGAGGGTGGCGCCGAGGTCGGTGAGGTGGGCGACGCCGAAGTCGCCGAGCTTCACGTCGCCGCCCTCCGCGAAGAACACGTTCGCGGGCTTGATGTCGCGGTGCACCACCCCGCGGCGATGCACCGCCTCGAGCGCCGCGAGGACGGCGCGCCCCATCAGCGCGGTCTGCGGCGGCGAGTACGCCCGCGGCGCCTCGTCGGGCCCGATCAGCCGGTCGGCCAGGGTCCCGCCCGCCATGTGCTCCATGACCAGGAAGGGGCCGTCCGGGTTGAACTCGAAGACCTTCACGACGTTCGGGTGCGAGATGCCGGCGGCCACCCGGGCCTCGCGGGCGAAGCGCACGAAGGCGTCGCGCCCCGCCGCTCCGCCCCCGACGTTGAGCACCTTCACGGCGACCTCGCGATCGTGGAAGGCGTCGTGCGCGAGCAGCACCCGGCCGGTGGCGCCGGCGCCGAGGGGCCGCAGCACCCGGTAGCGCCCCGCCAGCAGGCGGTCGCCCTGCTCCTTGCCGACGAGCGCGGCCACGCCCCGGCGGTCGCCGAACTCGCGCTCGAGGAACTCCGGCACCGTGACCGGGAGATCCGGCTCGAGCTCTCGCTGGAGCACACGGAGCGCGTCGAGCCGGCTGCCCGCCGCCTCGTCGAGCCCCATCGCGGCGAAGCAGGCGATCATCAAGCGCAGCGCCGGGCGCTCGTGGGTGGGATCTTCGCTCGCGCTCTGAAGCGCGCGGACGGCGTGATCCCAGCGGCCGAACTGCGCGAGGATCCGCCCGAGCGCGAGCGCGGTCTCGGCGTCCTCGGGATCCTCGCGGAGGCGACGCTCGTAGAGCATGCCGGCCTGTCGCGGCTGACCGAGCGCGAGGCGGCAGCGGGCGGCGTCCCGGTATTCGCTCGCCTGCTCGTAGAGCGACGCCGCCGCCTCCGCCTCGCCCGCCGCCTCCCGCAGCCGCGCCGCGTCGAGCACCAGCCCCTTCGACTCCGCGTGCACCGCGGCCCGCACCGCCTGCTCCGGGTGGTCCTCGAGCAGGTGCAACAGCCGGCCGCAGGCGTCGCGATCCTGCGCCGACAGCGCGTGGCGATAGGCCTGCGCGAGCAGCCCGCTCTGCTCCGCGATGGCGATGGCCTCGTCCCACTTCCAGACGGCCGCGTAGAGCTCCGCCGCGCGCCCCGGCTCCCCGTGGGCCACGAGCAGGTCCGCCGCCTCCTGGTGCCGCCCGTCCTTCACCAGGCGCTCGATCCGGCTCTCCAGGTCCTGCATCCGGCCGAGAGCCTACCGCGATCCGAGCCACCGTTCTGGAACACCGGGACGGAGTTTCCTTGTTTCCGAGCGCCTCTCACGCGCTCGAACCGGCCCGCGCAGGGCCCGTCCAGGCCCTCCGAGGCGCCCGGGACCGGTGTGGGCCCCCTCCGGGCGGCCCCTCGAGGGCGAGTCGGGAACTGAGCACGCGATTGGGCAACAAGGAAACTCCGTCCCCAGGTCCCGGGTTGGGGACCGGCGGCCGGGGGGCGGGGTTCGGGTAGACTGCGCGGCGTGAGCCGCTTCCCTGGACCGCGCGGGCGCTTCGGCGTGCGCAACCTCGTGCGCTTCGTGCGCGATCAGCTCGGCTTCCTTCGCGAGATGACCGATCGCCACGGCGACGTCGTGGAGATGCGCATGCTCGGGCGGCCGTGGATCCTCGTCAACCACCCTGACGACGTCGAGCGAGTGCTGGTGAAGGAGCACGCGAAGCTGGAGCGCGACGAGTACGCGTCGGTCCTCGAGCGGGCCCTCGGCAAGGGGCTGCTCACCTCGGACGGCGAGCTGTGGAAGCGGCAGCGACGGCTCGCGGCCCGCGCGTTCACGCCCAAGCGGATCCGCGGCTACGGCGATCGCATGGTCGAGGTGACCGCCGCCAGCCTCGAGCGCTGGCGCGACGGCGAGGTGATCGATCTGCACGCCGAGATGAGCCGCGTGACCATGGAGGTGGTGGCCGACGCGCTCTTCGGGGTCGGCGTGAGCCCGCGCGACGTGGACACGGTCCGCGACTCCATGGAGGAGATCAACGCGTTCTTCGCCAACAGCCCCGAGGCGCTGATGCGACTGCCTCCCCGGGTGCCGACGCCCCGCAACCGCCGGATGAGCGCGGCCATCGCCGCGATCGACGCGCTGCTCTTCCGGATCATCGAGGAGCGGCGGCGCGATCCCGAGGAGCGAGACGATCTGCTCGGCGCGCTCCTCGCGGCCCGCGACGACGACGGCAGCGCGATGGACGACGCGCAGCTGCGGGACGAGTGCGTGACCCTCTTCCTGGCCGGGCACGAGACCACCGCGCTCGCGCTCGCGCACGTCTTCTTCCTGCTCAGCAAGCACCCCGCGGTCGGGCGCCGGATGCAGGCCGAGATCGACGGCGCCCTCGGCGGCCGCCGCGCGCGGAGCGACGACGCCAAGGCGCTGCCTTACACCCGCCAGGTGATCGAGGAGGCGATGCGCCTCTACCCGCCCGCCTGGATCACGGGCCGCGCGGTCGCCGAGCCGATCACGCTGCGGGGGCGCGAGATCCCGGTGGGCGCGCAGCTGGTGGTGAGTCAGTGGATCGTGCACCGCGATCCGCGCTGGTGGGACGACCCCGAAGGGTTCGACCCGGACCGCTTCGCGCCCGGCGCCGCCAAGGACCGCCCGCGCTTCGCCTACTTCCCGTTCGGCGGCGGCCCCCGCGTCTGCATCGGCAACCACTTCGCGATGCTCGAGGCGATCCTGCTGACCGCCACCATCACGCAGCGTTACCGCCTCGACCTGGTGCCGGGCGAGCGCCTCGAATTCGACCCGTCGGTCACCCTGCGCCCGGTCCGGCACGTCCGCACTCGGCTCGTCGCCCGGGCACCGCTGGAGCGACCGGGCGACCGCGAGGCTGCGGAGTGACTATCGCCAGAATAGCAAGAGGCTATTGGTCCCAGCCAAAGCAGCCTCTCAGACTATGGTCATGCGCACCCTCCCGCTCTCGCTTCTCCTGCTGACCGCGTGCTCCACCTCCCACGGGGGCGCGCTCGACGCGGCGTCCACGACCGACGCCGCGCTGCCCTCGGACGCCGGACCGCCCCCGACTCCGACGCGCTGTGAGACGACCTGCGACGCGCGCCGCACCGACATCGGCGGCTGCCCCGTCGAGGACTGCGAGGCGCGCTGCGCCGAGACCACGGACCGCTCGTTCGACGCGTTCGCGACCTGCGTGATCAGCGATCCCCTCTGCTTCCAGACCCTCGACGACTGCGTGCACGGCGCGCTCTACCCGGCGCCGGTGCCGACCCCGGTCACGTTCCGCGGGTCCGACCTCCTCGCGCACGAGGGTCGGACGGCGCACCTGCTCTTCCGCGCGGACTTCGCCATCGAGCGCGCGACCGCCGAGATCCGCGACGGCGCCTTCGAGGTCACCCTCACCCCCGAGGTCCCGGGCTACGGGGTCATCACGGCGCTCGCCTACGTCGACGTCGACGGCGACGAGGTCTGCACGGCCGGCGTCGACCGCACCGCGTACCTGATGCCCGAGCGCAGCGGCACCTTCGACGCCCCCGCCTGGACGGTCACGCTCCGCGGCCCGGTCGAGGCCTCCGTCGAGGGCCACTGCGGCGAGCTCTGACCCAGGCACCGCCCCGCCGAGCGGACTCAACTCTGCCCGAGCATGGAGCGGGCCACGTCGAGGAGGACCTCCGCGAGGCGCTCCCCGCGGACCTCGACCACGTCGTCGAGCAGATAGGCGCCTTCGATCGCGGTGAGCAGCACGGTCACCACCTCGGCGAGCCGCTCGCGTGGCACGTCGGCGGTCTCGTGGGCGAGCCGCTCGATGCCCTCCTCGAGGATCGCCCGGTAGCGCTCCCGCAGCCGCGCGCGGACCCCCGGCTCGGTCCGGGCGAGCGCGAAGAGCTCTCGAAAGACGGGGGCCGCCGCGAGGACCTCCTCGTCGCAGAGGCTGACCCGCAGCGTCGCCTCGAGCGACGGCTCCCCCGCGCGCGCCTGGGCGCGCTCCATCGCCTCGTCGCACGCCGCGAAGTGATGGTCGACCAGCCCCACGAGCAGCGCCTCGCGTGACGGGTAGTGGTACTGGACGTTGCTCAGCGCCAGCCCCGCCCGCGCCGCGACCTGCCGCATGGTGAGCCCCGCCGCCCCCCGCTCGCGGAGCACCTCCAGGGCCGCGCCCGCGATCCGGGCCGGCGTGCTCTGCGCGGAGGGACGAGTCATCGCTTGACGCCTTAGGTCACGCGACCTAAGCCAGCAATAGGTCACGTGACCTATTCGAATCCGGCAAGGAACCAACGATGACCGCAACGATGCGTGGGCTCGTCCTCGACTCCTCCCGCGGGTGGGCGCCCACCCTCCGCAGTGACCTCGCGCGGCCCACCACGGGCCCCGGCGAGGTCCTCGTCCGCGTCACCCACGCGGGCGTCTTCGGGCACGACTTCGAGCTGGCGAAACACTGGCTCGGGCGCCTGCTGGGTCGCGTCCAGGGCACACGCGGCGAGGTGCGCACCGGGCTCGACTTCGCGGGCGTGGTGCAGACCGGGGGCGAGCGCTTCCGGGAGGGCGCGCGGGTCATGGGCTACGTCGACATGGTCTCGGGCTACAAGCCGCACGCCGACTACCTCGCGATCCCCGAGGCCTATCTCACGCACGCCCCCGAGGGCGTCGACCCGGCCCACGCGGCCGCCCTCCCGATGAGCGCCCAGACCGCGCTGGTGGCGCTCCGCGAGATCGCCGCCGTCGGCCCGGGGCAGCGCGTGCTCGTGCTCGGCGCGTCGGGCGGAGTCGGGGTGATGGCGGTTCAGATCGCGCGTCTCCTCGGCGCCGGGGTGACCGCGGTGGCCTCGCCGCCGCATCACGCGCTGCTCACCGAGCTCGGCGCGGAGGAGTGCGTCGACTATCGGACCACCCGGCTCGAGGCGATGCAGGGCCCCTACGACGCGGTGCTCGACTTCTCGGCGACCGCGCGCCTATCCCAGGTCCGCCACCTCCTCGCTCCCGCCGGCGTCTTCATCCCCGCCGACCCCATCCGGAACCTCGCCGACATCGTGTGCTCCCGTCGCGCCAAGTGGCTGATGGTCGACCGGGGCGACGCCGCGCTCCTCGACCAGATCGCGGGCTGGGCCGCGGGCGGCGAGCTGCGCCCGATCGTGAGCGAGGTCTTCGACCTCTCGGAGTGGCCACGCGCCGTCGCCCGGAGCCACGAGCGCGGGACCGCGGGCCGGCTCGTGCTCCGCCTCGGCGAGGGGTGAAGAAACCGCGTCAGCCTCCGCAGCTGCCTCCGGTGCACTCGAACGTCAGGTCGCAGACGGGGCCGTCGCCGCAGCGACACTCCCCGGCGACGCAGGAGTCGGCGGAGGGCGTGCAGCGGGTGCCGCAGAGGCCGCAGTTGTCGAAGTCGGTCTGGACGTCGACGCAGCCCGAGGCGCAGCAGGTCTGTCCTTCCGCGCAGGGGCCGGTGCCGGGCGCGGTCGAGCAGTCGCACCGACCGGCCTCGTCGCAGACGTCGGCGCGCGAGGGATCGATCCCGTCGCAGCCGGCGCAGCACTCGGCGGACTCGTCGATCCGGCCGTCGCAGTCGTTGTCGCGGCCGTCGCACAGCTCGGGCGCGCCGGGCACGCTCCCGCCGAAGGGCGGGCGCACGTCGGCGCGGGTGTCGTCGCAGTCGCAGGTGGTGAGGTCGTCGCCCTCGCGGCAGGCCTCCACGCCGTCACCGTCGTTGTCACCGCAGGACTGGTCGCGGCCGTCACAGTTCTGGTCCATGCGGTCGCCGCAGATCTCGATCTGCAGCGCGCACCCCGCGTCGCCGCCCGGCGGCGGGCTGCCGTCGGGCCCCGGGGGCGGCGAGCCGTCCGGGCCCGGCGTGGTCGAGCCGTCCATGCCGGGCGTCACCGCGCCGTCCGCCGGATCCTCGCCGCCGTCGCAGCCGACGGCGAGGAGCGCGATCGCGAGCGTGAGCCGCGCGATCATCGGCCCCTCCGCCGGCGCCAGGCCACGAGCGCGAGCGGCGCGAGCAGCCACGCGAGCGCGGGGACCGGAGCGCGACCGGTGGCGCGGCAGCTGCAGCCCACGTCGCCGGCGCGCGGCCGACCGCGATCCATGCCGGAGTCGATCTCGCCCATCGATCCGCCGCCGCCGTCGACGCCCGGAGTCACCCCCGCGTCGGTCATCATCGGCGGAGGCACGCCGGCGTCCGGGGTCGGGGCCGGCCCGTCGACGCAGTCGCCGGCCTGGCAGCGCTGGCCCTCGGGGCAGACCGCGCCGGCGCAGGCGTCCCGGCACTCGCCCGCCTCGCAGTAGAAGCCGGGGTCACAGGTGACGATGTCGCAGGACGAGTCGATGCAGCTGCCGTCCGCGAGGCAGGTCTCGCCCGCGTCGCAGGCGCGGCACGGGCACTCCGCGACGCACGCGCCGTCGACGCAGACCTCGCCGTCGGCGCAGGTCAGCACGTCGCAGAGATCGGTGCAGCGGCCGGCGACGCACTGCTGGCCGTGCGGGCAGACGATGCCGTCGCAGGCGCCCACGCAGCTGCCGCCGCGGCAGCGCTGCCCGTCGGGGCAGGTGACGTCGACGCAGGCGCTCTCGACGCAGATGCCTTCGGAGTTGCAGCTCTCGCCCTCCCCGCAGCCGCCCTCGAAGCACGGGGGGACGCACGAGCCGCGCACGCACACGTCGCCCGCGGTCCCGCAGAGATCGCCGCCCTCGTCGGTCGAGCCGTCGCAGTCGTCGTCGATGCCGTTGCAGCGCTCGGCGCCCATGCGCCCGACCGGGGCGCAGACGACGTCGCGGCCCACGCACTGGGTCACGCCGACGCCGCAGGCGCCCATCATGCCGGTGTCGCAGGTCTCGCCGGTGCCCGGGCAGCTCACCTCACCGCCGCGCACGCTGAAGCGCCACACGCCGGGGATGCCGACGTTCGAGGTGGTGCAGACGTCGAGGATCGCCATCGTGCGCGAGCCCGGGATCTCGACGAAGTCCATCGAGTTGCCCGCGTCGAAGCCCGCCTGCGCCGGGGTGCCGCCGAGCCCTCCGCTCCCGCCGGAGGCGTCGCCCGTGGTCCACTCGCAGCGGTTGTAGCGGAACTCCACGTCGAAGTCGCCGGCCCGGCAGTCGAGCGAGTTCGTCAAGATGAGCTGGAAATCCATCTTGCGATCGTCGCTGCGGCTGTAGTAGCCGACGTTGTGCCAGGTCGCGACCATGCGGCCCGGCTCGAGGTGATAGAAGACGCCGTTGTTGCTCGGCGTGCCACCGCCGCGGGTGTCGACGTCGCCCCAGTAGGGCGCGATCATCGGCCGGTCGGCCACCGGGAACGGGGTCGGCGTGTAGTTGAACACCGGCCCGGAGAACGTGATGTTCCCGTTGTTGTTCACCCAGACCTGGGTGTAGGGGCCGCCGAAGAAGTTGAGGCCGCCCGGGAACGCCGCGGTGAGGTCGATCGGGTCGGACGAGCCGTCGTCGTTGACGGGCAGCATGTTGCTGCCGAAGCCGACCGGGCCGCCGTAGGTGTTGATCAGCGGGGCCTGCGCGGCCGCCGGCGCCGCGAGGGTCAGCGCCGCGAGCGCGACGATCCAGGTCGTACTTCTTCCCATTCGATCCTCCAAGAGAGCCAGAGTACCGAGCGGAGCCCTTCGGAAGAAGACCGCCCGCGCTTTTCCTCCCCCCTTGACCGCGGGGCCTCGAATGTCGGACACGACTCCGGTGCTCGACCTCGACCTCTACGAACGCATCCGCCTCCGTTCGAAGCCGCCGGTGCAGCGGCTGATCGCCGACTGGTACCTGCGCTTCGACTACCGAAAGCTCGACCTCCGGGTCGAGGGGCTCGAGCGCATCCCGCCGCGTCCGGTGGTCTACGCGATGAACCACACGGACAACTTCAACTACTGGCCCTTCCAGTACTACCTGCACCGCGAGCGCGAGCGCTACACGGCGACCTGGGTGAAGGGGAAGAACTGGGAGGACGTGGCGACCGCGACGTTCATGCGGCTCACCAACAACATCCCGATCGCGTCCCGCGGCTACCTGATCACCCGCGACTTCATCGACGTGATGGGTCGGCGCCCGGAGCCGGAGGAGTACCGGGCGCTGCGCAACGCGGTGGACGAGGACCGCCCGGTCGTCGGCCCGGTCCCCGACGCGGTCCTGGAGCGGCCCCGCGCCATGATGGGCCGGCCCTTCGATCCGAGCCGCGAGCGCTGGCCGAGCGCGCTCCGGGCGCTGCTCGCCGAGATGAACCGGCGCTTCGTGCGGCTCAACGAGCAGGCCCACTGGATGGGCCTCGACATCCTCGTCTTCCCGCAGGGCACCCGCTCGGTGCGGCTCTCGCGCGGCCACATCGGGCTGGCGGAGCTGGTGCTGCACCTCGGCGCGACCCTGGTGCCGGTCGGCTGCAGCGGCTGCGACCTCGTCTACCCGGGGCGCTCGATGCGCTCGAAGCCGGGCACCGTGACCTACCGGATCGGCGAGCCCATGTACCCGGACGACTTCGCGGACGTCGCCCCGCGGGAGCCCTTCGAGCCCTTCACCCCCGAGGCGGAGAACCGCCACCGGGAGGCCTTCCAGGAGGTCGTCGATCGGGTGATGGAGCGGATCGACGGGCTCGTCGACGAGCGGCACCGCTACACCGCCGACCTCGAGAGCGACGGCACCACCGGGACCGACCGCTTCGTGTAAGGCCTATCGATGACCCAGGGCCGGGACGTTCACAGACCTACGAAGAAGACGTAGACCTCTGGGTCGGGGAGGCGCCACGGAGAGGCGCGAACATGGAACGACCCACCGCCGAAGCGATCCTGGCCGAGATGGCGCTGAGCTCCATCGAGGACCACCCCCTCGAGCACGCGTGCCTGCGCGTGCGGGCCGAAGACGTGATGCGCATCCTCCAGCGCTGGCAGCAGTCCGGCTGGTGGGAGACCGACGGGCTCGGCTTCCTCACCCTCGGTCAGCCGACCACCCGAGGTCTGCCGCACCTCCGGGCGCTGGTCGCCGGCCAGCCGGTGGCCGAGGAGCCCGCGGGCGAGATCGTGATCGACGTCGAGGACGACGATCCGCGGGAGGCGCGGCGGAGCGAGAGCGGGACCCGCCTGCGCGCGGTCCGCGAGGACGCCCTCGAGCTCGAGCTGGACGACTTCGAGGTCGGCTGAGCTTCTTGGAGGGTTTGGTGCAAACCCTCCCCCCATTGGGCAAAGCGCCAATGGGGCCCCCCTCCCGACTCCGTCGGGGTCTCGCGCGCTTCGCGCGCTGGCCCCGCGACCCCAGCGACGGGGCGCTGGGGGCCCTGCGGCTCGCGCTCGCGCTCCGCGCTCGCTGGCCGCCCGCTGCCGCGGGATCGGACGACTCGAGTGGCGCGTGCGCCGACCTCTCTGCGCTCGTCGTCTGCCGTCGTCTCGGGTCAGTGTCGTGGAAGCGGGCGCGGGTGCGGCGCCATTGTTTGCCACCTCTTGACTCTCGGGGGCCGACCCGGCCGAAGAAGATCGGCGTCACCACGTAGCCGGGGCTCCGGGTCCCCGCCCAGCCGTCGTGGGTGCCGGAGCCCTCGGCGTCGGTGAGGAGCACGAGGGGGCGACGCGACGCACCTCGCGTCGACAGCCGAGCGGCCCGGATGTTCCGCCGCGACGCTGCTATGGTCCGCCGCGATGAGCGAAGAGGATCCCCTCCGCGGCCTCCAGGAGCGGCTCGGACACGTGTTCGAGCGGCGCGAGCACCTCGAGGACGCGGTCACCCACCGGTCGTTCGTGAACGAGCGCCCCCACATCGCGCGCACCGACAACGAGCGCATGGAGTTCCTCGGGGACGCCATCCTCGACCTGGCCGCGTCCTGCCTGCTCTGGGAGCGCTTCCCGGAGGCGCGGGAGGGGGAGCTGTCGCGGCGCCGCGCGGACCTCGTGTGCGAGCGCTCGCTGGCCGACATCGCCGGCGAGCTGGAGCTCGGGGCCTGCCTCCGCCTGGGCAAGGGCGAGGAGAAGAGCGGCGGGCGGGACAAGCCCCGGCTGCTCGCGAGCGCGCTCGAGGCGGCGGTGGCCGCCATCTACCTCGACGCGGGCGAGCAGGAGGCGATCACCATCGCGCGCGGCCTGCTCGCGCCCCGGGTCGACGCGATCGAGCCGGGGGAGCGGGACTACAAGAGCCGCCTCCAGGAGGTGCTGCAGCGCGGGGGCAACCCGCCGCCGACCTACGCCCTGCTCGAGACCGAGGGGCCCGACCACGAGCGCGTCTTCCGGGTGGCGGTGCTGCTCGAGGAGCGGGAGCTCGCGCGGGGCGAGGGCCGGTCGAAGGCGCGGGCCGAGCAGCTCGCCGCGAAGGGCGCGCTCGCCGACCTCGAGGCCGAAGAGGGCTGACCCGAATTCGGGCGGGAAACGTCGCCGGTCCCCTGCTATATGCCTCGGCCGGGAAGCAGGAGAGCGATGCAGGACAAGGAGCTACTGACCCTGCCCCAGGCCCTCGAGCGGGCTGCGGGGCGCACCGGCTACGGCTTCACCTTCGTGAAGGACGACCTGAGCGAAGAGGAGCACCCGTGGTCCTCGCTGCTCGAGGAGGCGAAGGCCCTCGCGGTCGCGCTGGCCGACCAGGGGATGAAGAAGGGCGACCACGTCGCGCTCATCCTCCCGGAGGCGGGCGACTTCGTGCCGCTCTTCCTCGCGGTGGTCCAGGGCGGCGGCGTGCCCGTCCCGCTCTACCCGCCGATGGGCATGGGCCAGCTCGGCGGCTACCTCGATCACTGCAAGCACATCGTCAGCGCGTCGCGCGCGAAGCTGCTGGTGACCAACCGCCAGATCAAGGCGGTCATCGGCAAGGTGCACGACTCGGCGCCCGAGCTGCAGAAGATCCTGCTCCGCACCGACCTCGTCGGCGACGCGAGCCTCTGGAAGGATCCCGGGCTCACCCTCGACGACACCTGCTTCCTGCAGTTCACCAGCGGCTCGACCAACAAGCCCAAGGGCGTGGTCGTCACCCACGGCAACCTCGCGCACAACGCCTGGGCGATCATGCGGGAGGGCCTCGACTCGAACGACGAGGACCGCGGCGTCAGCTGGCTGCCGCTCTTCCACGACATGGGCCTGATCGGCTTCGTCATCGCGCCGATCCATCACCGCGTGCCGGTGAGCTTCATGTCGCCGATGACCTTCCTGAAGCGGCCGGCGAGCTGGCTCGAGATCCTGAGCAAGCACCGCGGGACGATCACCTACGGGCCGAACTTCAGCTACGCGATCACCGCCAAGCGGGTGCGCGACCGCGACCTCGAGGGCATCGACCTGAGCGCGGTGCGGGTGGCCGGCTGCGGCGCCGAGCCCATCCAGGCCGAGACGCTCCGCGCCTTCGCCGATCGCTTCGGCAAGGTCGGCTTCCGCGAGGGCGCGTTCGTGCCGAGCTACGGCATGGCCGAGTACACCTTGGCCATCGCGTTCTCGACCGGCGTGCCGACCGATCGCGTCGACGCCGAGAAGCTCTGGAGCGCGGGCGAGGCGGTGCCGGCGAGCGACGACGCGCCCAGCAGCGAGGTCGTCGAGATCGTGCACTGCGGCAAGGCCTTCGACGGGCACGGCATCCGCATCGTCGACGTCGAGAGCCGCGAGGTGCTCCCGGACCGCAAGGTCGGCGAGATCGAGGTCAGCGGGCCCAGCGTGATGCAGGGCTACTACGACCGCCCCGAGGCGACGCGCATCACCGTCGGCCGCGACGGCTGGATGCGCACCGGCGACCTCGGCTACCTGTCGGACGGCAACGTCTACATCTGCGGCCGCGCCAAGGACGTCATCATCGTCAACGGCAAGAACTACTACCCGCAGGATCTCGAGTGGGCCGGCTCCGAGGTGCAGGGGGTGCGCGCGGGCAACGTCGTCGCCTTCCCGACCTACCGCGAGGGCCTCGGCCGCGAGGCGGTCGTCGTGCTGGCGGAGAGCAAGCTCGCCGAGGGCCGGGACGAGCTCGCCCGGAACGTGAAGGCCGAGATCGCCAAGCAGACCGGGCTGACCGTCGACGAGGTCGTCGTCGTCGACGCCGGCACCATCCCCAAGACCTCGAGCGGCAAGCTGCAGCGTCGCAAGGCGCGCACCCAGTTCGAGGAGGGCAAGCTCCAGAAGCGCGAGGACGAGAGCGCGCTCAAGGTCGCCGGGCGGCTGGTGGAGAGCCAGCTCGCCCACCTCAAGCTCGGCATCTTCGGGAAGAACAAGAAGTAGCCCGCCATGCGCGCGCGGGGGTGGGTCACGGCGGCGCTTCTGGGGAGCCTGGCGCTCCCCGGCGTGGCCCACGCCGGCAACGGGGACGGCATCCTCGTCGGCAACGAGGCGGCGATGACCGGCGGCGCGGTCAGCGCGGTGGTCCGGGACGGGAGCGGCACCTGGTACAACCCCGCCGGCCTCGCGTCGATCGACCGGGGCGCGGTCGACGTGAACGGCAGCGCGCTGATGGTGCGGGCCGCCGAGGAGGGCGGGCTGATCTCGTCGACGACCGGCGAGGCGAACGACGGCGGCTACCTCGAGCTGCTGTCGATCCCGAGCGCGGCCACCATCGCGCGGCTCCTCGAGCCCGGCGTCGCGATCGCGTTCGGCATCTTCGCCCCGCGCTTCGGCAGCCACACGACCCGCACCGGCCTCGACGCCGACAGCGGCCCCAACCGGGCGCGCTGGACGCTCAGCAGCTCCGAGTTCCGCGCCACCTATCACGCGGGCGGGGCGCTCGGCCTGCGCATCTCCGATCAGCTCCGCTTCGGGGTGAGCCTGTTCGGCGTCTACCGCGAGAGCTCGAGCAGCTTCCAGAGCTCGGGCGCGTTCGAGCTCGGCGACGGGCGCACCCGGGTCCGCTCGCAGGGCGGCATCGTCCAGGTCCGGAGCTTCGGGGTCGAGCTGGGGCTCGGCGTGCAGTGGGAGCCGCACCCCGGCGTCATCATCGGCCTCACCGGCCGGAGCCCGGGCCTCGAGCTGATCACCCAGATCCGCGCCACCGAGACCGCGCTCGACCTGACGGTGAGCGACGGCGCGCCCGACATGCTCGACTTCCGCCCCGAGGACGCCGAGACGCTCGACCCGGCGTTCACCGTGCTGACCACCGGGCGCTTCAACCTCTCCTTCGCCCACCGCTTCGACCGCGGCTGGGTCGCGGCGGAGCTCGACGTGCAGCTACCGCGCGAGCTCGAGCCCCTGCCGCGGCGGCGGTTCGTCTGGAACGTGCGCGCCGGCGGACGCTACGAGGTCGACGAGCGCCTCGGCATCGGCGCGGGCTTCTTCACCGATCTCTCGGAGGGCGAGCCGATCGAGGGGCTGGGCCAGACCCAGGTCGACTTCGTGGGCTGGACGGCGGGCTTCGAGTACCGCACCCCGCACACGCTGGGCGAGGAGGAGGACGCCTCGACGCTGGTGTTCAGCACCACCGCCGCCCTCCGCTACGCCATCGGCTGGGGCCAGGTCGGCGGGCTCCGCTTCGACCCCAACAACGGCACCGCGCGCGAGACGTTCCCGGTCGGGACCACCATTCACGAGCTCGGCCTGCACATCGGCTCGGCGCTGTACTTCTAAAGGCCGAGCCCTCGTCGGCCGATGAGGGGGTCGTGAAGAAGATCCTCGTCGGTGCGCTCGTGGGGCTCGCGGCCGGGCTCCCGGGCGGGTGGTTCGGCAACGTCCACTTCGCGCAGGGGCTCGGGCTGGACGGCGACGAGATCGAGGCCCGGGTGCTCGAGGAGCGCCGCGAGGACGAGCGGCTCGTGCTGATGCTCCAGGCGGAGGACGAGACGATCCTGGCGACGTTCAGCGAGCGGCCGGACGACGTGGCCCAGCTGGTCGACCCGGGCGACTCGGTCACGATCTTCGTGCGGGCGGACAGCCCGTTCGCGGACGACGTGCCGATCCTCTCGGTGCGGAGGGGAGAGGGGCGCGGCTCGAGCGAGGGCTCGGCGGAGGCGGAGGCCGCGACCGAAGCCACGACCGAGACCGAAGCCGAGGCCGAGACCGAAGCCGAAGCCGAAGCCGAGGCCGAGACCGAGACCGAAGCCGAGACCGAGGCCGAGTCCGAGGCCGAGTCCGAGGCCGAGTCCGGAGGCGAGGCGGAGGGCGGGGACGCGGCGCCGCTCTTGACCCGCGGGCGGACTTGACCCAATCCACGCGGGTGACGCTGGAGCACACGCGAGACCTCGACACCCGCCTCCTCGACGTGGCGCGCGAGGTGAGAGTGCTCAGCTCGCTGAGCTGGCCCGAGGGGACCGTCCGGAAGTTCCTCATCTCGTGGCGGCGCGGGCAGCCGACGCTGCCGGAGGTCACCCCGACCCCGCGCGACCTCGGCCCGATCCGGGCGGAGCTGGAGGCGATCGTCGCCGCGGCGGATCCGGCGGATCCGATGCAGGTCTTCGTCGCGCGCACCGCCGACAGCTACGCGACCGCGGCCCGGATGCTGGGCGCCGTCGGCACGCCGGAGATGACCGAGTGCTCGCGGCTGCTTTACGGGGCGCCCGACGACCTGATGCCCGGGAGCGAGCTGTCGCACCGGCGCGCGGCGGAGCTCCTGCTCCAGAACACCGAGAACCTGGTCGCGGCCGGGGTCATCCCGGAGTCCGAGCGGACCTGCCCGGCGGAGGAGGCGGCCGCCCGGATGCGCGACGCCTTCGACTCGTTCTTCGGGCCCGACGCGCCGTCGGTGGAGATCGATCCGGACCTCGCCTCCAAGGCCGCCGCCGGATCCCGCCGGGTGCGCATCCGCGGCACCACCACCTTCAGCGAGCTCGACGTGGCGCAGCTCATCGAGCACGAGGGCTTCGTGCACACCGCGACCGCGCTGAACGGGCGGGCCCAGCCGAACCTCGCGTGCATGGCGCTCAGCGCGCCCCGGACCACCGCGACCCAGGAGGGGATCGCGACCCTCGCCGAGCTGACGACCCGGGCCATCGACATCGCGCGCCTCCGCCGGCTGGCGCTCCGCACCGTGGCCATCCACATGGCCCTGGAGGGCGCCGACTACCTCGAGGTGTTCCGCTTCTTCCTCGAAGAGGGCCAGTCCGAGGCCGAGAGCGCGCGCTCCGCGATGCGGGTGTTCCGCGGCGGCGACGTGCGCGGGCGGGTCGTCTTCACCAAGGACGTCGTCTACCTCTGCGGCCTCATCGCCGTGCACACTTTCTTGCGCAAGGCCATCGCGGAGAGCCGCCCTCACCTCGTGCGCCGCCTCTTCGCCGGCCGCCTCGCCCTCCCCGACGTCTTCCTGCTCGACGGCGCCTTCGCCCGCGGCGACGTCGCCGAGCCCCGCTACGTCCCGCACTGGGCCACCGACCTGCACCGGCTCGCCGCCTACCTCGCCTTCAGCGCGATCGTGAACCGGGTGGATCTCGGCACGGTCGAGCTCGAGCGCCTCCTCGCCGAGTAGATCGTCACTGGCGGTCCGAGAGCTCGGGGCCAATGATCCGGTCTCTCGCCGCATGAGCACCGCCCGCCCGAAGGACCGCCTGATCACGGTCCCGTTCGTCCTCGCCTTCGTCGTCAACCTCCTCCAGGGGCTGGCGCTCCACGGCTACCTGCACCTGCCGGGCTTCCTCGCCGACCTGGGCGCCGCCGAGGCCACCATCGGGTTCGTCTTCGGCATCATGAGCGGCGCGGCCATCTTCATCCGGCCGTTCGCCGGGCGGATCATGGACGCCTGGGGTCGCCGTCCGGTGTTCCTCGCCGGCGGGGTGGCGCACCTCGCGGCCTGCGCGCTCTACCTCACCGTGCACTACGTCGGCCCCTGGCTGGTGGCGGTGCGCGTGCTGCAGGGCTTCGCCGAGGGGGCGATCTTCAGCGCCCTGTTCACCTACGCCGCCGACATCGTGCCCGCCTCCCGCCGCACCGAAGGCATGGGGCTCTTCGGCGTGTCCGGCATGCTCCCGATCTCGCTGGGCGGCCTGATGGGCGACGCGGTCCTGGCTCGGGCCGGCTACCGCGAGCTCTTCCTGGTGAGCGTCGCCATCGCCACCGTGGCCCTGCTCGCGTCGCTCCCCCTCGCCGAGCCCGAGCGCCCGCGCGGCGGTCCCCGGGGCGAGGGCTTCTTCGCCGCGCTGCGCCAGCGAGACCTGGTCTCGATCTGGTTCGTGGGCTCGGCGTTCGCGACCGCGCTCGCCGCCGCGTTCGTGTTCCTCAAGCGCTTCGTCGAGGAGGAGCAGATCGGGTCGGTGGGCCTCTTCTTCTCCACCTACGCGGCGGCGGCGATCCTGCTGCGCGTGTTCTTCGGCTGGCTGCCCGACCGCGTGGGACCGAAGCGGGTCTTCTTCCCGTCGATGCTCGGCATCGCGTTCGCGATGGCGGCGATGGGCCTGGCGCGCTCCGATCTCCACATCGCGATCGCCGGGGTGCTCGCGGGGATCGGCCACGGCTACGCGTTCCCGATCCTCAGCGCGATGGTGGTCGACCGCGCCAACCCGGCGGACCGCGGCTCGGCGGTCTCGCTCTTCACCGCCATCTTCGACGCCGGCATCTTCGCGGGCGGCCCCGCGCTCGGCGTGATCGCGGAGTCGGCGGGGTTCCGGGCGATGTACTTCGTGGCCGCCGCGCTCCCTCTCGCGGGGGCCGTGGTGTTCTGGCTCTGGGACGCGCGCGTCGAGCCCACCGCGTCGGCCGCGGAGTGACGGCTATCCGAGCAGCAGCCGGGACTTCGCGAAGCGGGCGGTGACCCCGATCAGGCCGGGGCGCTGGGCGATGTGCTCGAGCACGTCGAGCGCGGCGCGCTGGTCGAGCCCGTCGGGGTCTCGATCCAGGTCCTCGAGCGCGGCGTCCACGGTCGAGCGCGCGGCGCCTTCGCCGACGGTGCTCGAGAGGAGCGCGACCAGCCGGTCGCGGAGCGCGCTCATCGCCCGTTCCCGTTCCCTTCGTGCGAGGGCGTGTCGCGGCGGACCCGGAAGCCCGAGCGGCGGATCTGGTGCATCTGCGCGCCGCGCTCCGCGAGCGCGAAGGCGATCGCGTCGATCAGCTCGCCGATCGGGCGGGTCTTGCGCACGGCGAAGGAGACCGCGCGCTGCTCCGCGAGCGGGAGCCGATCGCTCCCCGACCAGACGCCGATGGCGGCCTCGGGATCGATCTGACGGATCCGCTCGATCAGCTCGAAGCCGTCCATGCCCGGCATCTCGAGGTCCGCCACGATCAGGTCGTAGCGCTCGCCGATCCGCAGCCGGGACACGGCGTCGAAGCCCCCATCCGCGACGACCACCTCCACCGCGAGCCGGCGCCGGAGCACCCGGCTCCCGGTGCGGCGCATCAGCGGGTCGTCGTCGACCAACAGCACTCGAATGGGCTCGTCTCGCGTCACTTCGTGTCCTCCGTGGAGGCCGCCGCACCAGGCGCCCTCGACGCAGTCCTTTTCACCCCGCGTGCCAACGCTCGAAACGCGCGCGCCGACGGTCCGGGAGCCCACCGCGTCTCGCTGCGAGACACTCGGGCCCCGGCGGGGCCGTCTCGACGTGAGACGGCGCCTCTGCGTCTCGTCGCGAGACGGATCAGCGGCGCGCGATCAGCATCTTCAGGACGCCGCGCGCGTCCACCAGCGCCTCGAAGGTGAGCCCCGGCAGGGCGGCGACGTCGAAGCTCCGCGGGAGCTTGAGCACGACCGGCCCGTCGAAGGCGTCGAGCAAGCCGCGGACGTCCATGTCGAGGTCGTCGAGGTCGATGGCGTCGCGGTCGTAGGCGCGACCGCCCCACGGCGGATCGATCACGAGCAGGTCCGCGCGGCGGCTCCGCACCACGTCGAGCGCGTCGCCGACCACCGGCTCGACCCGGTCGGCGACCCCGTAGATCGCGGCGTTGTGCGCGGTCATGGCCACCCGCTCCGGATCGGCGTCCACCGCGATGACCCGCTCGACGCCCGGCTGACGGGCGTAGGCGATCGCGAGGCCGCCGACCCCGCAGGTCGCGTCGAGCACCACGCCGCGCGCCCCCTCGGCGATGCGGTCGGCGAGCGCCTCGGGGGTCAGGCTGTAGAGCCCCTCGTCGTCGACGCGCACGCCCCGCTCCCAGCGCGAGAACAGCCGGCGCCGGCGGGCCGCCCGGGGCTCGCGCAGCGGCGCGCGGCGGCCCCGCCGCACGGGAGGATCGGTGCGCACCCGGAGCTCGCCGCCCCCGACCGCGAGGCCGTCGAGGTGGGTGAGGAGCCAGCGGGCGCGCGCCGCCGTGACCTCGGCGCCGGGCGACTCCCAGAGCGCGGGGTCGACGAAGTCGGGGCCCTCGATCCACACCCGCGTCCTTGCCGGATCCGGGGCCGCGCGGAGCCGCTCGAGCACCTCCGCCGCCGCGCCCTCGTCCCCGTGCGCCGCCTCGCGCAGGGCCCACGCGATCCGGGCCAGCTCCAGCCCCTCGGCGGCCGCGGCCTCGTCCGGGGCGCCCTCGACGCTCGGCGCGTCGAGCGCGGTCCAGCCCTCGGCCCGCGCGCGGTCCATGCGCAGCCCGACCCCCCGACCCTCCTGCGCACGCCAGGCGCCCGGCGGCAGGCCCCCGAAGGTCGGCCCCACGTGGAGCGCCACGTCGACCGTCTCGTCGAGGTAGCGGTCCACGTCGCGCCGCTTCGCGCCCAGCTTGCCGAGGGCCCGGTCGAGCCGGACGTCGCGCGAGACCTCCCGCAGCAGCGCCCGGCGGGTCTCCTGGCGCCGGACCCACCGCCCGTCCGGCGGCTCGGGCGCGGCGACCTCGCCCAGCGGCGCGAGCACGAGCGAGCGGGTCCCCCAGGCGAGCACCCGGGGCCGGGCGGGGTGGTCGGCCAGCGCCTCGAAGCCCGCGCGCTCGGCCGCCAGTCGCGCCTCGCCGTGCTCGAGGGCGACGACCCCGCCCTTCCCTCTCCACGCCGCGCGCGCGACCCCGGGAGGCAGGGGCAGGTCCGCGGGCGTCCAGGGCCCGTGCGCTCGGTGCTCGTCCATTTCCGGTCGGTTTCCGTGCGGATTGGCCCCGAATGTCTATAGTTCCAGCCGCCGGCGCAACCGCGCCGAGGAGGTCCCGCCCTGGTTTGGCTTTCGTCCATCTCCGCCGTCGCGGTCGGATTCGTCGTGCTCGTCTGGGCCGCCGACCGCTTCGTCCTGGGGGCGGCGGCCGCCGCGCGAAACTTCGGGGTCTCCACGCTGATCATCGGGCTGACGATCGTCGGCTTCGGGACCTCGGCGCCGGAGTTCCTGGTCTCGGCGATCGCCGCGGCGACCGAGGGCAGCGACCTCTGCGTGGGCAACGCGCTCGGCTCGAACATCACCAACGTCTCCCTCGTGCTCGGCGCCTCGGCGCTGGTGGCCCCGATGGCGGTGCGCGGCACGGTCCTGCGGCGCGAGCTGCCGATCCTGGTGGGCTGCATGCTGCTCGCCACCGTGCTGATGCTCGATGGGGATCTCGGCGTGCTCGACGGCGCCATCCTCGCGAGCGCCTTGCTCGGCATGATGGGCTGGGTGGTCTGGCTCGGGCTCAAGTCGGACGAGCCCGACGAGATCGAGGGCGAGATCCCGGAGGGGATGTCGACCTGGAGCGCGCTCTTCTGGGTCGTGGTCGGGCTCGCCCTCCTGCTCGGCAGCTCTCGGCTGCTGGTGTGGGGCGCCGTTCAGCTCGCCGAGCAGCTGGCGGTGCCGGAGCTGGTCATCGGCCTCTCGGTGGTCGCCATCGGCACGAGCCTGCCCGAGCTGGCCGCGAGCGTGATGGCGGCCCGGCGCGGCGAGCACGACCTCGCGGTCGGCAACGTGATCGGCTCCAACATGTTCAACACCCTCGGCGTGCTCGCGCTGCCCGGGCTCATCGCCCCGGGGCCGGTCCCGCTGGCGGTGCTGCGGCGCGATCTCCCGGCCATGTTCGGCGTGACGCTGCTCCTCTTCATGATGACCAAGTTCTTCCTCCGCCCGAGCCACGTGTCGCGCCTCGAGGGGGCCGTGCTGGTCGCCGCCTTCGTCGCCTACCTGGGCGCCGTCGCCCTGACCACGTGAGCCCGTGACGCTCGACGAGGCGGTGGACGCGGCGCTGGCCGAGGCCGGGCTCGATCGGGAGCTCCGGCCGGAGATCGTGTCGATGCTGCACACGCCGCGGGAGCGGTGGCTGCCCTGCTGCGGGGGGTTCTGCGATCCGTGCGTCGCCACCCTCGCCGGGGTGGTGGAGCGGGCGCGTTCGCTTTGTGACGCGGGCCGGAAGCGGTAACCTCTGCCGACCCGTTCGCCGTATGGACGTTCGATGCTTCGCGTCACTTCCCTTCTGATCCTCGCCGCGACCCTCTTCGCCTGCGCCCCCGACCAGCCGGTCGCGCGCCTGGCCCCCGATCCGAGGGCCCCCGGTCCGGCCGCCGAGGTCGTCGAGGACCGCGGGCCGCTCTACTCGCCCTGGGTCGTGCGGGTCTCGGACGAGCGGGCGCGCTTCTCGGAGATCTCCTTCAAGGACGTCGGCATGATGAGCGTCCCGGAGGCGGAGCGCGCCGACGTCTACGAGGCGATCGCGGAGTCCCTGGCGGTGGAGCTCGGGCACGACGAGGCCCTCTCGCTCCCCGGCGAGGTGCACTACTCGGAGGCGATGAGCGACCCGAGCAACCACCTCTCGTGCGCGGCCCGCCACGTCTACGTCGATCTCTGGGACGGGACCGCGCCGTCGCGCTGGGGCTACTCGCTCTGGTCCGGCTGCGGCGACGAGGACCAGTTCGCCTGGCGCGAGATCGCGCGCCCCCGCGACTCCGACGCCGCCATCGCCTCGCTCACCCGCAGCATCGCCAGCTCCCTCCGCGACGCGGTCCGCACGGGCTGTTACACCCGCCAGTGTTGAATTCCGCGAGGCGGCTCACCGCCCCGGGAGCGCCCAGGGGTCGAGCACTTCGCTCCAGACCTCGGTCACGCTGGCCCGCGGCGCGCGGTCGACGAACGGATCGACGACCTCGCTCCAGAGCACGGTGATCGGCTCGGAGCGCTCGGGCGGGGGATCGTCGGCGAAGGGGTCGAAGATCTCGTCGGCGAGCGCGAGCACCACGTCCTCGTCCCAGGCGCGGCGCCGGCGCTCCGCCCCCGCGTCGATCCGGCCGAGCACGTCGGCGCTGAGCCGCGCGAGGCGGTCGCGCAGGGCGCGGGGCTGCCGGATCCGGTCGGAGGTCCAGGCGACCTGGCCGGCCGACTCGTAGCGGAGGACCCACCGGTCCGGGCGGGAGAAGGCGATGGTGAGCCGGCCGGCGGCGGACGGGGCCCGCGCGTCGGTCATGCGGATCACCGTGCGGTCGGTGGCGCGGGAGATGGCGCGGAGGAGCGCGCTCTGGTTCACCCGCGTCGGCCCGGGATCCACGATGACCACCAGCAGCTCGGTGGACGGCTGCGCGCGCGCCGCTCCGGTCTGGGCCGAGGCGGCGGCGGGAACCAACCCGAGGGCGATCACGAGGAGGGCGCGCGTCACCCCGCGAGCGTACCGCGTCGAGGCGGCATCTTCACCCGGTGGCCGAGCGGTCGCGCCGTACCTACCTTCGGGGAAGACGCGGGGAGGGCCGGACGTTGGATGGACCGAGGTGAGTGACGCGGAGGGCATCCTCGGGGTCGAGACCACCCCGGCGAACCGGGTCCGGGCGGCCGCGGCGTTCCCGCCGCTCCTGGGCGCGGTGGCGATGATCGTCGGCGCCGCGAGCTGGCCGGCGCCCTTCTCGGCCGCCGTCCTGCTCGCCGTCGGGCTCGTGTTCCTCTTCTCCCTCTGCGCGGCCTCGCTCGCGCTGGCCCCGCTGCTCTCGCCCCTGCTCCGGCGGCGCGAGGAGGGGACCCTGGACGCGTTCGTCGACCACGAGCGGGTGCTGATCGGCGACTCGGTCCGGCTGCGCACCGACGACCTCGCCGTGGCCTGGATGCCGAAGCCCAACCAGGTGGAGATCGTGGCCCGCGGCGGCGACGAGCACCTCGTGTCGGTCTCGGGCCCCGAGGCCGGCGAGCGCCTGGTCCGCCGGCTCCGCGCGGTGGCGCCGCGGACCCGGAGCTACCCGGTCTCCCTCGGCACCGGCGGCGGGCGCGTCGTGCGGGCGATGGCCGCCGGGGTGGTGATGGTCGGCGCGTCGCTGTTCCTGCTCGCCGGGCCCGAGGCGGTGCCGGTGCTCCTCGGCGGGGCCGCGCTCGGCGCGCTCCTCGGCCACGGCCGCGGCGCGCTCCGCTTCGGCGCCGACGGCGTGCACGTCGAGGGCCGCTTCCGCTCGCGCTACGTGCCCTACCGCGACATCGCCCGGGTCGAGCTGGGCAACACCTCCGGCGCCACCACCTGGCTCACCCTCCGCACGCTCACCGGGCGGATCTCGCTGGGCAGCTTCCTCCCCACCCAGCGGGCGCGCCTCGTCGCCGCCCTGCTCGAGGAGGGGGTCGCGATGGTGCGCTGCGGCGCGGAGGCGGGCGCGCACGTCGCCGAGCTCGACCCGACCGAGGCGGACCCGGTGGCCTGGACCGATCGGCTGCGGCACGTGCTCGAGACCCAGGACTACCGCGCGGTCGCGGTCGACGCGGGGCGCCTGCTCGGGCTCCTGCGCAACCCGGCGGCGGAGCCTCGCCAGCGGGTCGCCGCGGCCCTCGCGCTCCGGCACACCGAGGGCGGCCTCGCCAGGATCCGGGTCGCCGCCGACGTGAGCACCGACCCGGAGGTGCAGCGCGCGCTCTCGGCCCTGGCGGAGGAGCACGTGGCGCACGAGGCGATGACGGACCTCGTCCGCCGCTTCGGCGTCGCCTGATCGTCGCACTTGCCCTCGCCGCGGCGGACTCCGTATGTTGGCCCGGATCGGGAGGAACCCACGATGATCCGGCGCCTTCTCGGCCTTTCGGCCTTCGCTTTCGCTCTCACCCTCGCCGCTGGCGCGGTCGCCCAGTCCGACGAGGACCGGGCGCGCGCCCGCGAGCAGTTCGGCCTCGGGGTCGAGCGCTACGAGGGCGGCAACTACCAGGGCGCCCTCGAGGCGTTCCAGGAGGCCTACCGGCTCGCGCCGCACCCGACGGTGCGCGTGAACATGGCCAACTGCTACGAGCACCTCGACCGCCCGCTCGAGGCGATGCACCACTTCGAGCGCTTCCTCGCCGAGGCCGACGGCGCGTCCCGCCAGCAGCGCCGCGAGGTCCAGGCCGCGATCCGGCGGCTCGAGGGCCAGCTCGGTCAGCTCCGGCTCGCGATCGCGCCGGACGGCGCGCGGGTCGTGATCGACAACGCCGAGACCCGCGTGGCGCCGATCCTGGAGCCGGTCCGCCTGGTCGCCGGGACCCATCACCTGACGGTGCGCCTCGACGGCTACCGCACCGAGCACCGCGAGATCGAGGTGGCGGGCGGCTCCGACGAGCGGATCTCGATCCGCCTGGAGCGCGGCGAGGACGAGCCGGCCGCGGTCGCCGAGGCCCCCACGGGCGCGGGTGACGCCGAGGGCGCGACCGCGGAGACCGGCGATCCCGCCGCGGCCACCGACGCGGAGCTCGAGGCGACCGCCGAGGTCGACGATCCCGCGCTCGACGAGGCGCCGGCCAGCGACGGCGGCGGCTTCGAGCTGCGGCTGACCACGCCCGTGATCGTCGCCGGCAGCGTCACCGCCGCGTTCACCGTGGGCGCGATCGTCACCGGAGTCCTCGCCCTCACCGCCAACTCGAGCTTCGAGGACGCGGTCTCCCGCAGCAACGACCCGTCCCTCTCCCAGGCCGAGCGCAACATGGCCCGCCAGGAGGGGCTCGACGCGGCCGGGCTCGCGAACACGGCGAGCGTCCTCACCGACGTCTTCATCATCGGCGCGGTGGCGGGGGCCGCGGCGACCGCGTTCTTCGTGATCATCGAGGGCCTCGACGGCGGTCAGGAGGACACGCTGGCCGAGGGGCTCGAGCTCCGGGTGGCGCCCAGCGTCGGGCGCACCGGCGGTGGGGCGACGCTGTTGGGCCGCTTCTGAGCGGCCCGCGGGGGGGAATGGGATGTACAGACAGCTTTCTTGCTTCACGATCGCGCTGGCGCTCGCCGGCTGCAGCGCGCTGATCAACCCGGACGACGGCCGCCTCGGCGGCGAGGACGACGCGGGGACGGCCCGGCTGGACGCGGGCCGCGGGGACGGCGGCGACCCGACCGACGCCGGCGACCCGACCGGCGACGGGGGCACCGACGACGACGCGGGGCCGATGTGCCCGCCGAGCTGCGACGACGGCGTCGCCTGCACGGTGGACGCGTGCGTGGACGGGGCCTGCGCGAGCACGCCCGACGACGGCGCGTGCCCTGGCGGGGAGCGCTGCAGCCCGGTCCTGGGCTGCGTGCCGGTCCGGTGCTCGCGAGACGCCGAGTGCGACGACGGAGTCTTCTGCAACGGCGCCGAGGCGTGCGACGAGGACGCGCCGGGCACCGGCTGCCTCCCGGGCGAGCCCATCGTCTGTGACGACGGCGCCTCCTGCACCGCCGACCGCTGCGACGAGGACGCCGATCGTTGCGTCGCGACCCCGGACGACTCGGCCTGCGGCGACGCGGTCGACTGCACCGTCGATCGCTGCGACCCGAGCGCCTCGGACGGGCCGACCGGCTGCGTCTCGGTCCCGGACGACGGCCTGTGCGCCGGCGACTACTGCACGGTCGGGCGGCGCTGCAGCGCGACCGCGGGCTGCGTGGGCGGCGGCGAGCGCGACTGCCGCGACGGCAACCCGTGCACCGCCGACAGCTGCGACGAGGTCGGCGACATGTGCGTCTCGACCCTCCGCGATCAGGACGGCGACGGGTTCGGCGCCGCCTCGATCGTCAGCGGCGGCACGGTCGTCATGTGCGGCGGCCCCGACTGCGACGACATGAACGCCGACAAGTACCCGGGCGCGCCGGAGCTGTGCAACGGCATCGACGACAACTGCGATGGCGTCGTCGACGAGGGCTGCTCCGCCACCCCGGACGACTGCGGCTCGGCGCAGCAGATCATGGTCGGCCCGACGGGGACCGGGACGGTGACCGGCAGCCTCGGCGGCTTCGCCGACGACTACCAGGCCAACGCCATCTGTCGCCCCGCCAGCGGCGGGCGGGACGCGGTGTACTTCATCGACGTGCCCCGCGGCGCCCACGACGTGACCATCGACACCATCGGCTCGACCGCGGACACCGTCCTCGCGGTCGGCTTCAGCTGCGACGCGCGCGGCTTCCAGACGCTCTGCAACGACGACTACGACCGGCGCGTCGGCACCGACAGCCGGGTGTGGCTCCACCGCGTCGGGAGCTCGACCACCACGACGCGCGTCTACATCCTGGTCGACGGCTACGACTCGGGCGCGACCGGGAGCTACACGCTCAACGTGCGCGTCGAGGGCCCGGCGGTCGACGGCTGCTCCGCCCCTGGCGGCCCCTTCGACATCAGCGGCGGCGGCTCGCTGGTGGGCTTCCAGACCAACTTCGTGGGCAACCAGCGCGGGACCTGCACCCCCGGCGCCTTCAACGCGCCGGAGGCGGTCCTGCAGCTCACCGCGCCCTCGAGCGGCAGCGTGCGCTTCGAGGCCTACAGCGCCGACTTCACGCCCGACCTCTACCTCCGCCGCCGCGCCTGCGACGGCTCGGGGGCGAGCGAGCTCGACTGCGTCAACGGATCGAGCGTGGGCGGAGGCATCTCGGGCGCGACCCTGAGCGAGTCGGTCACCCCCGGAGAGCGCCTCTGGCTCTTCGTGGACGGGGGTCGGACCGGCTACGCGCTCTACTACGAGCCCTGAGGGCGATCGCGCCTGCGATCCTCGAAAATTCGCCTGAGAGCCCCGGGAGAGCCCCCATTTGGGGTGAAAATTGACGAATTCCCCTCGTCTGAGCCGAATTCCCGTTGCTTTCCCCGAATTGCTGCGCAGAATCGCGCCCCGATAGCGAGGGCGTCAGTCGGCGTCCGAAGCCAATCAGATCCGAAAGAACACGGACCCCAGAGAGGGCTCCGAGTCGAAAAAAGGGAGACGCCATGGCGAGCAAGACGACGGCAGTCAAGGATGCGATGACCAAGACCCAGCTCTACAAGGAGATCGCGGAGAACACCGGGGTCGCCAAGAAGGACGTGCAGGCCGTGTTCGACGAGCTGTCGAACGTGATCGACCGTCACGTGCGCAAGCGCGGCGCGGGCACCTTCACCCTCCCGGGCCTCCTCAAGATCAAGACCGTGAAGAAGCCGGCCCAGAAGGCGCGCAAGGGCGTGCCGAACCCGTTCCGTCCGGGCGAGACCATGGACGTGGCGGCGAAGCCGGCGACCACCAAGGTCAAGGTCCAGCCCCTCAAGAAGCTCAAGGAGATGGCGCTCAAGTGAGCGACCCTCTCCGCTGATCTTCAGCGGACCAAAAGAAGAAGGGCACCCGCCGCGAGGCAGGTGCCCTTTCTTCGTTCCGTCGGGTCGGGTCAGACCTCGAAGTCGCCCGCCTCGAGCAGCTCGTGGATGCGGTAGAGGAAGCCGTTGGCCTCGACTCCGTCGACCACGCGGTGGTCGTAGCTGAGCGCCATGAACATCACCGGGTGGATGACCATCGCGTCCACGCCGTCCTGCTCGACGACGACGACGCGCTTCTTGATCTCGCCCATGCGCAGGATGCCGACGTTCGGCTGGCTGATGATCGCGCCGCCGACGAGGTTGCCCTTGCGGCCGGGGTTCGAGATCGTGAAGGTCTTCCCGCTCAGGTCGTCGGGCGTGAGCTTGCCGTCGCGGGCCTTCTCCGCCACCTCGCCGATCGCGCGGGCGAGGCCGCGCACGCTCAGCTCGTCGGCGTGCTTGATGACCGGCACCACGAGGCCGTCGTCGGTCTCGACGGCGATCCCGAGGTTGATCTCCTTCAGCAGCGCGGTGCTCTCGTCGAGGACCCGGGCGTTCATCGCGCGGTGCTCGCGCAGCGCCCGACAGGTCGCCGCGGCGACGAAGGCGAGGTGCGAGAGGTTGATGCCCTCGGCGCGGAGCGCCTTCTTGTGCTGCTCGCGGAGCTGGTTGGTCGCGTGGATGTCGGTCTCGGCGAAGGTGACCACGTGAGGCGAGGTCAGCTTCGAGTAGACCATGTGGTCGGCGATGATCCGGCGGCGCCGGCTCCACGGCACCACCTCGTCGCCGGGCCGCTCCTGGAACGGCGGGACGCGGAAGCTGCCGCTCTCGAACTTCATGCCGGTCTGGCCGCCCGAGGCGCGCGCGGGGGCCTGACGGGGCGCGGGGGGCACGTCGGCGCGCCGCGCGGGCTGCGCGGCCGGCTGGGCGGGGGCCTCGGCCTTCGCGCCTCCGCCCGCCGCCTTCATCACGTCCTCGCGGGTGATGCGGCCGTGCTCTCCGGTGCCCTGCACCGCGCCGAGATCCACGTCGTGCTCGCGGGCGAGCTTGCGCACCGACGGAGTCGCCGCGGGCGGCTCGGCCGGCTCCTTGGCCGGCTCGGCGGCGGGCTCGGGGGACGGAGCGGCCTGCGCCTCACCGCCGCCCGCGCTCGCCTCGGCGTTCGCGTCGATCGTGCAGAGCTCCGCCCCGACCGAGATCGTCTCGCCGGTCTGGGCGAGGATCTTCGTGACGACGCCGTCTTCGGGCGCCGGGATCTCGGTGTCCGTCTTGTCGGTCAGGATCGTGACGAGGGGCTGGTCGCGTGAGACCTTCTCGCCTTCCTTCACGAGCCAGTCGCCGATCTCTCCCTCGACGATGCTCTCGCCGAGCTGAGGCATGGTCACCGTGGTCGCCATCGCTAGAGTCCTCCAGAGCGGATGCGGATGTGAGGCGCGGTATCGCGCAAAAAGCCGTGGGGCTCAAGTACGGAACCTTCCGTGGCGCGAGGCGTCCCGCTTTGCAAGCTCATCAGTACGTCACAGAGTGAGGCAGCCCATGGCGAATCTGGAAGAAGAGGCCTTCAAGCGGGACCGTCGGTTCCTGTGGCGGCTGGTGCTGGTCCTGGTGGTCGGCGCCATGGCCGGCGTCTGGATGTTCGCCGAGCTGACCGGCGAGCGCGTGGCCGGCTGCGCCGCGGAGAGCTTCGGCGGGGTCACCGGCGCTCGCTGAACGGCCGCAAAGCGGTCGATCTGGGCCGGCGGCCGGGGTAGAGTCCCGCCGCACGCGCCCACGGCGCGCCCTTCGAACCGGAGCCGAGATGCTGAAGCAGCTGGACAAGGAAGACCGTCTTCGCCTGATGAAGTTCGTGTGCTCGTTCGCCTGGGCGGACCTCCAGATCGCCGAGAGCGAGGTGAAGATGGTCCAGAAGCTCGTGCGGAAGCTGAAGCTCGACGACGACGAGAAGAAGCAGGTCGAGCAGTGGCTCGAGCTGCCGCCGACCGCCGAAGAGCTCGACCCGACGCAGATCCCGCAGGAGCACCGCGCCCTCTTCCTCACCACGGTCCGCGAGATGATCGAGGTGGACGGCGACATCGCCGAGGAAGAGGTCGAGAACTTCGAGCTCCTCGAGCAGCTGCTCACCTGACCCCGCGGGCTGCGGTTGGGCTGGGACGCCGAGCTCGCGATCGCCGCCGGGCGCATCGATCTCCTGATCGAGGGCGTCCGGGAGGCGCGGGGCATCGCGGCGCGCAGGTTCGCGCGCGACGCCCTCGCGCGCGGCCTGATGAACGCGGACCCCGGCGCGGTCTCGGAGGCGGATCGCGCGGCGGCCCTGAGCCTGAAGGTCGATCCCTCGACCGTCGCCGCCGCCTCGGCGCCGCGGCTGCCGCACGCGGTGGCCGTGCCCCTGGTCGCGCGCGATCGCGGGGTCGGGTTCGTCCGACAGGTGCACGTCGCCTTCGACCCGGTCGGGCTCTGGGTGGACGAGGGCTGGCTCGACCCGACGGCCCGCCGGGCGCTCGGCGACGCCCTCGCCGCCGCCGCCCGGGTCGCCTCGCCGCCGCGCGAGCTCGAGCAGTACCGGCTGGTGGCCGCGCAGCCGGCCGCGCTCCGTCGCTCCCGGGTGGACGGCCCCTCCCTGGCGGCGGCCGCGCTCGCCTCGGCGGTCTCGCTCTGGACCGAGCGCCCGGTCCGCGACGACACCGTGGTCACCGGCGCGGTCCGGGGCGACGCGGTGCTGCCGGTGGGCGAGATGGGGGCCAAGGTCGAGGCGGCGGCGGCGCACGGGGCCACCCGGATCCTGGTGCCCGCGGGTGACGCCGCCGAGGCGCGCCGTCGCGCGGGCGAGGGCCTCGCGGTGGTCCCGATCGACGGGGTCGAGGCGCTCCTCGCCGAGGCGCTCGCGCCGGCCGAGGCGCGCGTCCACCCGGACCGGGCGATGGACGAGGCCCGGCGGGTCTTCTCGAGCGGGTGGCGCGGCTACCGCTGGCCCACCGTGCGCGAGACCCTGTCGCGCCTCGGCGGCACCCTGCCCGAGGGCCGGCTCGACCTGCGCGTGGAGGCCCTGACCCGGCTCGCCGCCGCGCACCGCCACCTCGGCGACCCGGCGGGCAGCCTGGATCTGCTGCGCGAGGCGGAGGCGATCGCGGGGTCCGAGGAGGGCCGCGCCGCGGTGCCCGACGCGCCGCTGACCTACCTCTTCCAGCACATGGCGATGACGCACCGGCAGCTCTGCCGCTTCGAGGAGGCGACCGAGAGCGCGGCCCGCAGCGTGGCGATCGCGCGGACGGCCCGGCTCCGCGGGGAGCTGATCAAGGCGCTCGGCTGCGCGGGCCTCGTCGCGATGTCGGAGGCGCGCACCGCGGACGCGATCGCAGCCTTCGGGGAGTCGCTCGAGGTGGCCGAGCGCCACGACCCCACCCGGAACGCCCGGACGCGCGCCTACCTGATCGAGGCCCACGCGGCCGCCGGCGACGAGGAGGGCGCGCGGACCCAGGCCGAGGCGGCGCTCGCCGCGCTGCGGGACGCGGGCGAGGACGGCGGCTCGCGCGAGAGCTGGGTGCGCACGAGCTGGGCCGGGGCGCTGCTCGCGCTCCGCCGCCCCGACGAGGCGATCGCCGCCCTCGACGTGCCCGCGGTCCGGGCCAGCCTCGAGGAGGAGCCCCTCCCCGGCCTGCTCGCCCGCCGCCACCTCGGGGTGGCCCTCGCGGAGGGGGCGCGCCCCGAGCACGGCTTCGAGATCCTCGCCGCGTCCCCGGTCGTGCACGGGCGCGCGCTCGAGCCGCATCTGTCCTTCCTCGCCCACCTGAACGTGCTGTTCGAGGCCCGGGCGCGCCTGGCCCGAGGCGCCTGGAGCCGGGACGTCGAGGGGCGGGCCGCCCGCGCGCTCACCCACGTCCCGCGGCACGGGCGGGTGGAGGCGTTCCTCGGCGCGGCGCTCGGAGAGGTCCGCGCGCAGCTCGAGGCCGGGGCCCCCGATCTCGACCGGCTCGACGCGCTGCTCACTCGCTGCGCGCGCCTCGGTTGACTCCACCGCCTCCCGCGAAGAGGATGCCCCGCGCGTGGCCCTGCCCCCTGCCGAGCCCCTGTTCGCGCACCTCAGCGCGCTGAAGGAGGCCGAGGATCCGACGGATCCCCGGCACGCGGCGCGCTGGCGCGCGGTCTCCGAGTGGCTGGAGGCGGCGTTCCCGGGCGAGCGCGACGGGCTGGCCGACGCCCGCCAGGAGGCGCTCTTCAGCCTGGTGCGCCACGTGCCCCACATGCGGGCCGAGGCCCCGCTGCAGTGCGCCAAGTGGGTCGCGACCATCGTGCGGCGCAAGCGGGTCGACGCCCTGCGCGCCCGCAAGAACGATCCGCTGCTCGAGGGCATGAAGAACGAGCCGAGGACCCCGGGGCCGCCGCTCGTCGACCGGCTGGAGTCCGAGGACGCGCGGGTCCTGCCGCCGGGCGCGCTCGAGCAGCTGGTCGAGACCGCGCTCGAGCACGTGCACCGGGCGCTCGAGGACGAGATCAAGAGCGCGAGCCGGCGCAACCTGCGGCGGACCCAGGCGCAGGCGACCCTGCTGCGCGTGGTGTGCGGCTGGGACGCGGACGAGATCGCCGAGGTCCTCGAGGCGGGCGAGCCCATCGGCAAGGACCGCCTCTACAAGTGGGTCGAGCGGGGCCGGGCGCCGGCGCTCCTCGGCCTGGAGCGCTGGGCCGCCGCCGACGAGGAGGCGCGCGACGTGATCGCGGTGATCCGCGAGCTGGTCGAGGAGCGCCGCGCGGACGCCGGGAAGCCGCGCCCGGATCGGCGACGCGATCGCCCCGAGGAGCCCTCGTGAGGCACGAGATCACAGGTTTTTCGAAGGTTCGACGTCTCTTTTTCGCCGAAAGCGTCAGTAGGGTCGGATCCCCCCCGTCTCGGTGCGTGTGGCGGCCGGGCCCCGCGGCGATCGGTCGAGATCCGCGGGTCGGGATCCTCTCCCCCCCTCCGCCACCGATGGAGCCGAGCACGACCGACGCGAACAGCGCCCCCTCGGCGGGGCGGAGGGACGACGGGAGCAGACGATGACCGATGCGTTGATTCGAGGGTGGCGGGAGCGGGCCGAGCGCGCGGCGGGCTGGTCGTCCGGGGCGGACCCGGAGCCGGTGCTCGAGGCGCTGGCGATGACGGTGGCCCTGGAGCTCACCGGGGCGCTCACCGCGGTCCCGAGCGCGGAGCGGGACGCGCTGCGCAAGCTCGGGCAGCGGGCCCTCCTCAACGTGGGCGGCCGCGATCTCGACGAGGACGAGCTCGAGGCGCTGCGCCTCGCCGCGTCGATCGCGCGGGACGGGCTGCGCGCGCTCTCGGGGCGGCCCCTGCCCGACGAGCGCGAGCTCGGGGGCGAGGCGCGGGCGACCCTCCCGGTCGGCGACCTGCGCCGCCTGCTCGACGGCGCGCTCGACGGCTTCGCCGCGGGAGCGCTCGCGATGCGGGCCCGACGATCGCCGGCGGCGGTGCGCGAGCTGCGGGCGATGCTCGGCCTCCACGCGCCCTCCTACGCCGAGACCGGGGCGCGCACGCTGTCGCTCGCGGCGGCGGAGGCGGCGCGGGTGCTCGACCCGGCCGAGGGTCACCCGATCGGCGCGCTCGACGCCGTCGGCGCCGAGGCGATCCTCTTCGAGGGCCCGGTCGACCCCGCGCACGAGCGGCGGATCGCCGTCTACGCCGAAGATCCGTCGCCGCTCCGGCTGGTGGCCGAGGGGCTCACCACCGAGGACGTGCGCGAGGGATACTGGATCGGCCGCGTCGCCGACGGCCTCGAGCGGCTCGAAGCGGTGCTGCACGTCGGAGAGGCCACGCACGCGTGGCCGCTCGATCTGAGCTTGGCGTCTCCGAGGGCGCCCGAGTAGTCTTCCGAGAGGGGTCCCAATGTCATCGCGTCTCGAACAATTGTGCCTCGACAAGGGGCTCCGTATGACCGAGCAGCGCCGGGTGATCGCCCGGGTGCTCTCCGACTCGACCGACCACCCGGACGTGGAGACGGTGTACCAGCGCGCGTCGGAGATAGACTCGGGGATCGGGCTCGCGACCGTCTACCGCACGCTGCGGCTCTTCGAGGAGGCGAACATTCTCGAGCGGCACGACTTCGGCGACGGGCGGGCGCGCTACGAGGAGGCCCCCGAGGAGCACCACGATCACCTGATCGACGTGCAGAGCGGCGACGTGGTCGAGTTCACCAACGAGGCCATCGAGAAGCTGCAGAAGAAGGTCGCCGAGGAGCTCGGCTACCGCCTGGTCGATCATCGCCTCGAGCTCTACGGCGTGAAGATCGACTCGAAGAAGAGCAAGAAGAAGAAGTAGGCCGGCCATGCGAGCCGCCGCGGCGCTGAGTGAACGGGTCACGCTCGAGGCGGCGCTGACGGAGGCGCTCGACTCGGTCAGCGCGGCGCTCGACGACGCCTCGGTCGTCTTCGTCTTCGTCTCGCCCCACACCGAAGGCGACCGCGGGGTGGTCACGCGCCGGGTCCGCGATCGCTTCGGGGCGGCCACGGTGATCGGCTGCAGCGGTGACGGGGTGATCGGCGCCGGGCTCGAGCGGGAGCGGGTCCCCGCGCTGGGCCTGCTCGCCATCGCCCTCCCCGAGGGCGCGCGGGTGACCCCGCTGCGGATCGAGCCGGGGGCGACCACCCTCGAGGCGGGAGCGTCGCCGCGGGGCGTGGTGCTGCTCGCCGACCCCTTCAGCTGCGACGTCGAGGCGATGCTCGGCGCCTTCGACGCGGCGCACCCCGATGTGACCCTGGTGGGCGGCCTCGCGAGCGGCGGACAGCAGCCGGACACGAACGCGCTCTTCATCGACGGAGCGGTCCACTCGGGCGGCGCGGTCGGGGTCGCGTTCGAGGGCGCGGTCGCGCTCGACGCGGTGGTGGCCCAGGGCTGCAAGCCGATCGGCGAGCCGATGATCGTGGTGCGCGCGGAGGGCCCGCGGATCCTGGAGCTCGACCGGGGCAAGCCGCTCGACGTCCTGCGCGACACCTACGAGGCGCTCGACGGCCCGGACCGGGAGCGCATGCAGCGCTCGCTCTTCTGCGGGGTGCAGATGCGCGAGGGCCAGCTCGAGTACCACCCCGGCGACTTCCTCATCCGCAACGTGGTCGGGGTCGAGAAGGACCGCGGCGCCCTGGTCGTCGCCTCCCACTTCGAGGGCTACCCGGTGGTGCAGCTGCACGTGCGCGACGAGGCCACCTCGGCCGAGGATCTGCATACCCACCTCGAGTCCTACCGCGACGCGCACGGCGACGCGGTGTGCGCGCTCCTCTTCTCGTGCCTGGGCCGGGGCGAGAACCTCTACGGCGAGCCCGACCACGACAGCCGGGTCTTCGCCCAGCACCTCGGCGCGCTCCCCCTCGCCGGCTTCTTCTGCAACGGCGAGATCGGCCCCGTCCAGGGCGCCACCCACCTCCACGGCTACACCAGCTCGTTCGGCCTCCTGCGGCCGGCCTGAGCCGGGTCAGAAGAAGGCGAAGGCCCGGACCTCGAGGCTCCGCCGGGGCGGGGCGTCCGGCGGCGCGAGCGGGTTCTCGAACGAGGCGTGCGGGGTCACCCCGACGCGGGCCGGGTCGCTGTCGTACACCACGAACACGATGGCCTCGTCGCGCCGGAGCTCGGGGAACCAGCGCCAGCGCTGCGCCGGGTGGTGAGCGAGCTGGTAGATCGAGCCGACGCGATCGGCGTGGCGCCGCTCGCAGAAGACGAGATCCTCGCGGCGGACTGAAGATGCGGCAAGTATTGCCGCAGCTTCCACGCGCGTGAGCGCGTGAGATGGGGCGACCGCCCGAGCCGGCTTCGCCGGTCGGGCGGGAGGGGGCGCATGCCCCCTCCGGAAACTGAGCCGGCCTCGCAGAGCGACAGCGGGTCGCGCGCGATCGGCTCGTGGGTGGGGCGCCAGACCTGCACGATCGCGAAGCGGCGCGCGAGGAGCGCCTCGGCTTCGTCCGGGAGCGCGTGCCGGAGCCGATCCGGGCCCGACGTGTCGGTGTAGTCGTTGTGCGCGATGCGGACCGGCTCGCGCAGCTGCGCCGCCTCCCGCTCCGCGTCGTCACCGCTCCGGCGGGTCCGGTCGAAGAGCTCGACCCGCGCGGCCCCGGTGACGCGCTTCACCAGCGCCTTCACCTCGGGCGCGTAGACCGCGTCGAGCTCGGCCTCGTCGGCGAAGTCGCGCACCGCGGTCGGGCAGGCGACCCGCGCGAAGCCCTCTCGCGCCAGCGTCGCGCCCTCGCAGGGCCGGATCTCCACCTCGTGCGCCTCGAGCTCGCCTTCGTAGCTGCGCAGCCGTCCCCCGGGGCCGTGGGTCGCGACCACCCGGATCCCTTCGCCCGGGACCGCGAACTGGAGCGTGGCCCGGACGACGCTCACCGCTCGTCCCCGGCGAGGATGCGGCGGTAGCTGTCGTAGCGCGCCGGGTCGATCTCGCCGCGCTCCAGCGCCTCGCGCACCGCGCAGCCGGGCTCGTGCACGTGGGCGCAGTCGGGGAAGCGGCAGGCGCCGAGGAACGGGCGCATCTCCGGGAAACACGCGGGCAGTTCGCGCGCCGGCAGCTCGAAGGAGGCGAGCTCGCGGATGCCGGGCGTGTCGGCGACCCAGCCGCCGCCCTCGAGCGGGTGCAGCTCGGCCACCCGGGTCGTGTGCCGGCCCTTGTCGAGGGTGTCGCTGATCGCGCCGATGGCCTTTCCGAGCCCGGGCTCGAGCGCGTTCAGCAGGCTGCTCTTGCCGACGCCCGAGGGCCCGACGAAGGCGCTGACCCCGCCGCGCAAGCGCTCGCGGAGCGGCTCGATCCCCTCGCCGGTCAGCGCGCTCGTGTAGGTCACCGGGTAGCCGAGGGCGGCGTACGGGGCGAACACCTCCTCGGCGCGGTCGCGCTCCACCTGATCGATCTTGTTCGCGACGATGACCGCGTCGAGCCCGTCGAGCTCCGCGACCACCAGGAACCGGTCGAGCAGCCGGGGGTTCGGCGGCGGGCTGGCGCACGCGAAGACGAGCGCGAGCCAGTCGAGGTTCGCCACCATCACGTGCTCTTTGTAGCGCCCCCGGCCGCCGGGCTGACGGCGCGCGAAGCGGTTGTCCCGCTCCTCCACCGCCTCGATCACGCCCTCCCCCTCCGCGTCCGGCAGGAGCGCGACCTGGACGCGGTCGCCGATGACGACGAGGTCGGTGCGCGCCTTCTTCTCTTTCTTGAGGCGACCGCGGAGCGAGCAGTGGATCACCCCCTGCTCGGTGAGCACCCAGTGCTGCCCGCTCTGACTCCTGAGCACTCGACCGGAGAGCCACGTCATGCGCGCGGTCGGAGATGCCACGGATTCCGCCCCGCGTCACGCGTCCCGGACGCCCCTCCTTCGGCTCGGACTTCTGCGGGGAGGGGTCCGGGTCTACCCTGAGCGCATGGACCTCGATCGCATGCTGTCCATGTGTCGGCGCGATCAGTGGAGCGTCGACGACCTCGACTGGGACGTGACGCCGCGTCCGCTGCCGCGGGAGCACGAGGTCGCCGTCTGCCAGTACTTCACCGACATGAGCGGCATCGAGCTGCTCGCGGGCGAGCTCTTCGCGGTGCAGCGCGCGCAGACCGACGACCCGGTGCTGAAGGAGATCTTCACCACCTTCATCGAGGACGAGCGGCGCCACTCGGAGGTCGCCCGGCGCCTGGCCGCGCACTACGACGTGCACGGCTACCAGACGTACCGGCTCAACCCGCACCTCGAGCGCTTTCGCGCGCCCTTCGTCGAGGCGGTGCATCACCTGCCGCCCGACATCGCGAGCGCCTACATCACCACCGGCGAGCTGCTGCTCGACGTGGCGCTGCTGCGCTCGCTCGACGACTTCGTCGACGACGAGATGAGCCACCGCGCGATGCGCCTCATCAACCGCGACGAGTCGCGCCACATCGCCGTCGACTACCACATGGTCGAGTTCTACGCGTCCGAGGGCTACGACGCGTGGCTGGAGTCCCGGCCGGACCGGCCCCTCCGGGAGCGCGCCCGCTCCCTCTTCGTGCTCGCGGTGATGCTCTGGCACGCCGGGCCGTTCTTCCGTGACGTCTTCTTCGCGCCGATGGATCTGACCGACCCCGGCGGCCGCCGCCTCTTCGAGGCCTTCAAGCGCATCCAGCTGCTCGGGGAGCGGCCGGGGGTGGGCGACCGCCCGTTCACCAAGTTCATCCGGACGCTGCAGGCGGCGTTCAACGATCCCATCGTGGGCGCGATCTTCGGGCCGCTGCTGCAGCGCGTGATCGGCCTCGACCCGCGGGTCATCAACCGGCTGTACACCGAGGAGGACGTGCGCCGGTACAGCGCGATGAGCTTCGACGAGATGGCCCAGGAGGCGCTCGCGGTGAAGTACCAGTAGGCGCGCGGAGCTGCTATCCCGTCGGCATGGGCTTCGACTACGCGTTCTTCGCGCTGCTGTTCGCCGTCGCCACCACCCTCGCGCCCGCCGACGCGCGCGAGGTGACCCTGGTCAACTCGGCCCACCCCGACCAGAGCCTCGTCTGGGTCCGCGGAGACGACGCCCGCTGGGCGCTGACCGTGAACGGGCGCGAGGTCGGCCACTTCCGCCGCGACGGATCCACCGTCGTGCACGAGACGGGGCAGGGCGAGCCCGACCGCTTCCCGATCGCGTCCCTGCTCGACCCCGCAGCGCTCCGCCCGGACGCGCGGCGCCTCCCGGCTCGAGGAGACTTCGCGCCGGCCGTGATCTCGATCGAGCGCGAGGTGGGGGTGACCCGCCTGAGCGACGCGAGCCGCGCGCTGCTCTACGTGCCGCTCCTGCTCCAGTCGCGCTGATCCGGCGACGCCGATCAGGCGACCAGGGCGATCTGGGGCTCGGCCTCGGGGCGACCTAGCAAGAAACCTTGCACCATGTCGCAGCCGACGCTCTTCAGGAACCGGAGCTGCGCCTCGGTCTCGACGCCTTCGGCGAGCACCTCCATGCCCATCCGGTGGCCGAGCGCGATCACCGCCTCGGCGATGGTCCCCTCCGCGTCGCCCTCGAGGGTCTGGACGAACACGCGGTCGATCTTCAGGCGGCTGACCGCGAAGCGCTGCAGGTAGGCGAGCGAGGAGTAGCCGGTGCCGAAGTCGTCGATCGCGATCGGCACGCCCTCGCGCTTGAGCGCCTCGAGGGTGACGTTGGTGCGCTCGGTGTCGCGCATGAGGATGCTCTCGGTGATCTCGAGCTCGAGCGCGGACGGCTCGATGCCGTGCTCGTCGAGCGCGCGGCGGACGCTGCCCACCAGGTCGTCGCGCTCGAAGTCCTGACCGCTGACGTTGACCGCCATCCGCACGTGGCCCGGCAGCCCGCGGCGGCGCCACTCGGCGAGCTGGCGACACGACTCGCGCAGCACCCAGCGGCCGACCTGCGTCACCAGGCCCATGTCCTCGAGCAGCGGGATGAAGGTGCCGGGGGAGACCCGGGTCCCGTCGAGGCGCGTCCAGCGCAGGAGCGCCTCGTAGCCGCAGAGCTCGGGCCCGGGGAGCGCGAACTGCGGCTGATAGACGAGCGAGAAGCGCTCCTCCGCCACCGCGTCCCGCAGCTCGTTCTCGAGCGCGATGCGCGCCACCCCGGGGCGCTCGCTCCGCTGCCGCGGGCGCGCGAGGCGGTTCCGGCCGCTCCGCTTGGCGTCGTACATCGCCATGTCGGCCTGCCGCAGCAGGTCGTCGAGGGTCGCCTGCTCGCCCGCCTCCTTCACGACCACGCCGACGCTGCAGGTCACGCGCACCGTCGCCTGGGGCAGCTCGAAGGGCGCGCGGAGCGCGTCGAGCAGCCGCTCGGCCACGATCGACGCCTCGTCCGGCTGGTCGAGCTGCCGCAGGACGATGGCGAACTCGTCGCCGCCGAGGCGCGCCGCGGTGTCGTCGTCGCGGATGCTGGCCCGGAGCCGATCGGCCACCTTCTGGAGCAGCGCGTCGCCGGCCTCGTGCCCGAGCGAGTCGTTGACCGTCTTGAAGCGGTCGAGATCGACGTACAGCAGGGCGGTCGCGTGCCCGCTGACGGCGGCCGCGGTCTGGGCGCGCCGCACCGCCTCGCGCAGCGTCAGCCGGTTGGCCAGCCCGGTGAGCTGGTCGTAGTGCGCCAGCGACGTGAGGCGGCGCGTGTAGTGCGAGCGCTCCACCCCGAGGACCAGCGCGCGGCCGAGGCGGGGCTCGTCCTTGCCCTTGACCAGGAAGTCGTGGGCGCCGGCGCGGATCGCCTGACGCGCGGTCGTGTCGTCGTCCATGCCGCTGAAGACGATCAGCGGCACCTGGGGCGCGACCTGCCGGAGCCGGACCACCGCGTCGAGCCCGCGGGCGTCCGGGAGCGAGAGATCGACCAGCATCGCGTCGAAGCTCGCGGAGCCGGCGACGAGCCGGGCCTCCTGCAGGCGGTGCACGACCTGGCTGCGCCAGCCGCACCGACGGAGCCGGGTCACGAGCAGGGCCGCGTCGTCGGGGTCGTCTTCGACCACCAGCGCCAGCGGGTCGACGCCGCGGCTCGCGCTCGTCTCGGCCCGGCGGCGGGTGGTGAGCTCCACCGCCCGGCGGATCACCGAGAGCAGCTCGTCGTCGTCCCAGGGCTTGGCGACGATGCCGACCGTCGACAGCTCGGCCGGCGGGCTGCGATCGAGATCGAGGTTGGGCACCCCGGTGACGACCACGAACGACACGTCCGGCTGCACGCCGGCGACGTGCTCGATCATCTCCGCGCCGCTCATCACCGGCATGCGCAGGTCGGTCACCACCGTCGAGAACAGCCGACGCTGGCTGAGCTTGATCGCCTCGATCGGCGAGTTGGTCACCACGACCTCGAAGCCCTCGCGGCGGAACCGGCGGGCGAACGCGCGCCCGAGCGCCTCGTCGTCGTCGACGAAGAGGATGGACGGCTGCTCGATCGCGCCCTCCACGCCCTGGGCGGTGAGGTTCTGGTCGGAGCGTCGTCGCCTCCGCGGGCGTCTGCCGGGCTCTCGCATCTCCCCCGACTACGGACGATGGCCGCGTGACTTTAGCTGGCGCTGGCGAGATGGAAGCGCACGGCCGTGCCCTGACCGGGCGCGCTCTCGATCCACAGCTCGGCGTCGTGCAGGTGCGCGATCTTGGTGGCGAAGGCGAGCCCGACCCCGAGGCCCGGGTAGCGTCCCCGGGGGTGGAGCTGCGCGAAGATCTCTCGCGCGCGCTCGGCGTGCTGAGGGTCGAAGCCGATGCCCTCGTCCCGCACCTCGATCACCCAGCGCTCCCCCTCGCGGCGCGCCTCGACCCGCACGTTGGGGGGCCGCTCCGGGTCGCGGAAGCGGAGGGAGTTCTCGAGGAGCGCGTCGATCAGCTGACGCACGAGCGCGGGATCGGCCTCGACGCGGGGGAGCTCGCCGCGGGAGACGTCGGCGCGCGCGGCGCGCTCGGCGATCAGCTCGTCCACCAGCGATCCGAGCTCGACCGGCTGGAGCTCCGCCGGGCCGAGCCTCAGGTAGGAGACGAGCGCGTCGATCATCTCGTGCATGCGATCGGCGCCTTCGATGACCCGCCGCATGTAGTCCAGCTGGGTCTCGTCGAGCTTGCCGTCGAGCTCCTCCTGGAGCAGCTCGCCGAAGCCGGCGATGGCCCGGAGCGGCGACCTCAGATCGTGGGAGATCACCTGCGCCAGCAGGGACAGCTCCGCCTCGCGCTCGGCGAGGGCCTCGCGCAGCTGTCGACGCTCGGCGTCGCCCGAGAGGGTGCCCGAGGAGGTCACGCTGGCCGGGGCCTCGCCCCCGAGATCTCGGTCCGGGAAGAGCTCGTAGACATTCGACATCCCGCTCGGGGCATACGGCGACACCCCTCTCGACTTGAGCGCGGCGGCGTGGGGAACATCTCCGAAATGAACCGGCCGGCTCCCGCGTAGGGACCGGGCGAAGGAGCTCTCCGCCTCGTGACCCAGCGTTCCCCGCTCACCGTCGTCGCCCTCACGTTGCTCACCTTCGGCGTGTACGCCTACTGGTGGCTCTATCGTACCACCCGCGAGCTGCGCGAGGAGACGGACCGGGAGGAGCTGCGGCCGGCCGTCGACGTGCTGCTGGCGGTGGTGACCGTGGGCCTCTGGGGCATCTGGGCCGGCTACCGGAACGCCAAGATCGTGCACGAGGAGATGGAGGTGCGCGGCGAGAAGCACCTGGACCGCTCGGTGGCGGTCGGGGCCATCGCCGGCCTCGGGCTCTTCACCGGCTGGGCCTGGGTGGTGGCGATGGCCATCCTCCAGGAGGACCTGAACCGCCTCGCCGAGACCGACCTCGCCTTCGCCCCCGCCGTCCCCTACGAGACGTCCGCCTACGAGCCGGTGCGGGCCCGGGTCGCCATCCCGCGCGACGAGGAGCCCGAGACGGACGACGTCCCCGCGGCCACCCCCGGCGCCGAGGTCTTCACTTCCAACGCGCCCGCCCCCGTCGTGTATTGAGGCGCGGTCCACCGGGCGTCGTGTACTGAAGGGCGCGAGTCGTGAGAGGCTCGCGCCATGGACTGGCGGGGCTTCGTGGCGCTGCTCGAGGGGGAGCGGCTGCCGGCGGCGATCGTGGACCTCGACGCGCTCGACCGGAACGTCGACCGGGTGAAGGACGCGATCGAGGGGAGCGGGAAGACCTGCCGCGTCGCCTCCAAGTCGGTGCGTCACGTCGGGCTGCTGCGCCGCATCCTCGAGCGCGGCGGCGAGGCCTTCCGGGGCTTGATGTGCTTCACGCTCGAGGAGGCGTGTTTCCTGTACGACCGCGGCTTCGACGACCTGCTCGTCGCCTACCCGAGCGTGCAGCCAGCGGCGCTGCGAGAGCTGGCGCGCCGGGTGGCGGAGGGGGCGACGATCCGGCCGATGGTGGACGCGCTCCCGCACCTCGAGGCGTGCGCCCGTGCGGCCCGCGAGGCGGGCACGACGCTCGAGGTGATCGTCGAGCTGGACGTCGCCTGGCAGCCGACGGACGCCTTGCACCTCGGGGCCCTGCGGAGCCCCCTCCGCGGCGCGGCCGCGCTCCGAGACCTGGCGCTGCGCGCGAACGCGATGGACGGCCTCGAGGTGGTGGGCCTGATGGGGTACGAGGCCCACGTCGCCGGCCTGCCGGACGACAACCCGTTCAGCCGCGCCCTCAACCCGATGCGCCGGGCGCTGAAGCGGCTCGCCGTGCCCCGGGTGGCCCGCGCCCGCGCGGAGGCCACCGAGGCGCTGCGGTCGGCCGGCGTCGACGTGCGCGTGGTCAACGGGGGCGGCACCGGCTCGCTCCGCACCACGACCGAGGAGGCCTGCGTCACCGAGGTCACGGCCGGCTCGGGCTTCCTCTGCTCGCACCTCTTCGACTACTTCCGGGACGCGCGCTTCGAGCCGGCCGCGTTCTTCGCCCTCGAGGTGTCGCGCGCGCCCGAGGACGGCGTGATCACGTGCCTCGGCGGCGGCTACGTGGCGAGCGGCGAGCCCGGCTGGGACCGCCTCCCCGTGCCCTGGATGCCGCCGGGCCTGGGCTACGTGTCGATGGAGGGCGCCGGCGAGGTGCAGACCCCGCTGCGCCTGCCCCGGACCGGGCCTCGGCCTCGCGTCGGCGAGCCGGTGATCTTCCGCCACGCGAAGGCGGGCGAGCTGGCGGAGCGCTTCGACACCTACCTGCTCGTCCGCGACGGCGAGGTCGCGCTGCGCGAGCCGACCTACCGCGGCGAGGGCCGCTGCTTCCTCTGACGCTTCGCCGCCTCGGCCGGCGGGAGCGCCCCCGTCATCTCGCGGAAGCCGCGCAGGCGGCGGCCGTAGGGCGGCGGGTCGGGCCAGGCCCCGTTGCCGCCGAACAGCAGGGTGACGCCGCGCGCCGAGCACGCGTCGGCCAGGCTCCGCGCGACCCGCGCCATCTTCACCGGGTCGTCGGCGAACTGCGAGGCGCTCGCGGCCACCAGCTGCACGTCCATCCCGTCGAGCGCCTCGCCGAAGTCGTCGAGCGGGGTGCGCCGGCCCGCCCAGACCGGCTCCCAGCCGAGCTCCCGCAGCGCCAGCTCCACCAGCGAGAGCCCGAGCGTGTGCTCCTCCTCCTCGGGCGTCAGCAGCAGCGCGCGGGGCGCGTCGGGGGCGAGCGGCAGGGTCTCGCTCACCCGGGCGAGCGCGCGGGTGAGGCGCTCGGAGGCGAGGTGCTCCTCGACCACCGACAGCTCGCCGCGGGCCCAGCGCGCGCCGACCTCGGTGATCAGGGCGCCGACGCGCTCCCCGACCGCGCGCCAGGAGCCGAGGCTGGAGCGGGCCTCGAACAGGCGGGCCTGCACCCGGTAGGGGCGGCCCTCGACCAGATCCTCCATCCAGGCCTCGAAGGTGTCGGCGCCGCCGACGCTCTCCTCGACCGGCGCGCCCATCTTCTCGCGGAGGAAGCGCTCGAGGTCGTCGCGGGCGAACCGGCGGTGGCGCCCCGCGGTGCGGACGCAGGGCAAGATCCCCTCGTCGGCCCAGCGCTTCACGCTGGTCGGGCTGGCGCCGAGGAGGTCGGCCGCCTCGGTGCTCGTCAGCAGGTCTCGACTGTCGCTCGAGGAGGACATCAGCAACGCCGACTTGTAGCATGGGCCGATTCGGTCGGTTGACCAGCGATTTGCCCCTCGGCGGTCTTTTCTGGCGGACGGTGTGGCCGAACTCGCGAACGCGCCCAGATCGGTGGCGGAGGAACGATGCTTCGAAGCGCCACCCGACTCGTCCGGCTCACCTCGCCCGACCGCCCCCTCGACCGCGAGCTGCTGCACTCGCGGGGCGGGTTCGCGTGGTGGTACCTCGACGCGATCGACGCGCGCGGCGACGGGGTGGTCGCGATCTGGTCGTTCGGGCTCCCCTTCCTGCCGGGCTATCGCGCCTCGAGCCGCCGGGGAGACGCGCCGCCCGCGCGCGAGCGACCGAGCCTGAACGTCGCCGTCTATCGAGGCGGCCGCGAGGCGTTCTACCTCCTGCAGGAGTACCCGACCCACGACGCCAGCTGGACCGGCGAGCGGTGGCGCTTCGGCGAGAGCACGCTCGAGAGCCACGTCCGCGGAGGACGGCGGCAGGCCCGGCTCTCGCTCGACTGCCCGCTCCCCGGCACGAGCGACCGGCTCGAGGGCTCGATCACGCTCGACGGCGTGCCGCGGAGGCCGATCGCCGCCGCCCAGCCGACCCTCGACGACCACGACTGGAGCCCGCTCACCGGACCGTCCCACGTGCAGGCGTCGCTCCGGGTCGGCGGGCGCCGGCTGCTCGACTTCGAGGGCCGCGGCTACCACGACCGCAACGGGAGCCGCACGCCCTTCGACCAGCTCGGCATCGCGCACTGGGTCTGGGGCCGCGTGCCGATGCCCGACCGCGAGCTCATCTACTACGTGCTCTGGCCGGACGGAGGCGGGGCGCCCGAGGCGCTGGCGCTGGAGATCGACGAGCACGGGGTGACCCGCGACGTGCCGGTGCGGGCGCGGCTGGGCGACGAGCGCCGGGCCCGCTACGGGATGCCCTTCTGGGAGGACATCGCGCTGATCGATCCCGACGGGCGCACCTGGCTCGACGTGCGGCACACCGCGCTCCTCGACGACGGCCCGTTCTATCTGCGCTTCGGCACCGAGGCGCGCCGCGGCGGCCACCGCGCGCACGGCACCGGCGAGCTGGTCCGGCCGGGGCGGGTGGATCTCGCGCCGATGCGCCCCTTCGTGAAGATGCGGGTCCATCACACCGAGGCGCCGTCCTCGCGCCTCAACCCGCTCTTCGTCGGGCCCCGTCGCGGGCGCTGGCGGCGGCAGCTCGGAGCCCTGCTGCGATGAGCCACGTGGCCGTGGTGGGGGCCGGCCTCGGCGGGCTCTCGGCCGCCATCCATCTCGCCGCCGCGGGCCACCGGGTGACGGTGCTCGAGGGCGCCGACCAGGTCGGCGGCAAGGCGGGCACCGTCGAGCTGCCGGGCGGCCGCTCGTCGGTCGCGGTGGAGGCCGACACCGGCCCCAGCCTGCTCACCCTCCCCCACGTCTTCGACGACGTCTTCCGCGCCGCCGGCTCGTCGCTCGAGGACGAGGTCGACCTGATCCGCCTGAGCCCCGCGTTTCGCTACCTCTGGCCCGACGGCACCGCGCTGAACCTGCACCACGATCCGCGCGACTCGACCGACGCGGTGAGAGACGCGCTCGGCGCCGACGCGGCGGAGGACTTCGCCCGCTTCCTGGAGTACGCCGCCGGCATCTGGGAGGTCGCCGCGCCGCACTTCGTCGAGGGCCCGGCGCCGAGCGTGGGGCGCCTCGCGCGGCACCTCCGGGCCCTGCCCCGGATCGATCCGCTCCGCTCCATGCAGGGCGCGATCGACCGCCGGGTGCGCTCGCCTCACCTCCGCGACGTGCTGATGCGCTACGCGACCTACAACGGCTCCGACCCGCGGCGCGCCCCCGCGACCCTCCTCTGCATCGCGCACGTGGACCTGACGCTGGGCGGCCTCGGCGTCCGGGGCGGAGTGGCGGCGGTGGTGAGGGCGCTCGCGCGGGTGGCCCGGCGGCTCGGCGTCGAGATCCGGTGCGGCAGCTGGGTCGAGCGGGTGCACGCGGCGGCCGGCCGGGTGCAGGGCGTGGTCGTCGACGGGCGGGTCGTGCGCGCCGACGCCGTGGTGATCAACGCCGACGTCGCCCATCTGAAAGACACCTTGCTCCCCGATCGCCGCACCCCAGGCCGCGGCGGCGCGCCGTCGACCTCGGCGTGGAACGGGATCCTCCGCGCCCGGAGGGGCGCCCCGCGGGCGCCGCACACCGTGCTCTTCCCCGAGCGCTACGAGGACGAGTTCGCGGATCTCTTCGACCACGACCGGCCGCCGCGCGCGCCGACCGTCTACCTCTGCGCCCAGTCCCGCGCCCACGCCCGCGACGGCTGGGAGGATCACGAGGCCGTCTTCCTGATGGTCAACGCGCCGGCGGAGCCCGAGGTCGGGCGGCGCGACCCGGCGGTGTGGCGCACGGTGCGGGAGACCGTCGAGGCCCGCCTGAGAGCGCACGGCCTGTGGGTCGACGACGACGCGCTGGTCTGGAGCCGCACCCCCGCGGACCTCGCGGCGCGCTTCCCGGGGAGCCGAGGCGCCCTCTACGGCGCGGCGAGCACCGCGCGGCTCGCCGCGTTCAAGCGGCCGCCCAACCGGGTCCACGCCTGGCCCGGCCTCTACCTCGCGTCCGGCACCGCGCACCCCGGCGGGGGCATGCCGCTCTGCGTCCTGTCGGGCCGGGCCGCCGCCCGCGCCCTCGTCTCCGACCTCGGCCGCGGAGAGCGGGGACGATCCTCCCGATCCCCCATCTCGAGCCCGAGGCCCGCCTACCAGCGATGGAGTGGCCAGCGATAGAGTGGCGGGATGATCCCCGCGTCTCGCTGGAGCGGCGCGCTGCTGATGGTCGCCGCCCTGACCGGCTGCGGTCGCCCGCTCGGCCAGGAGCTGTTCGCGCCGCCCGAGCGGCTCGAGCGGGCCGAGGCCATCGTGGTGCTCGGCAACCGCCCCCCGCGTGACGCCGAGGGTCGAGTCGCGCCCGAGACCGCGCGGCGGGTGGCCCACGGCGTCGCGCTCTACCGGCGAGGCCTCGCGCCGACCCTGCTCATGGCCGGCGGCCCCGCGCCCGGAGGAGGCACCGAGGCCGACGTGATGGCCGCGCACGCGCGCGCGCTCGGGGTCCCGACCGACGCGATCCGGAGGGAGCGCCGCTCCCGCGACACGTCCGAGAACGCGCGCAACGCGGTCGCCTCGCTCTGCGGCGGTCGCCCCGGCTGCGCGCCCCGCGTCCTGGTCGTGACCTCGCCCTATCACCTGCGGCGCGCGCTCCGGCTGTTCCGCTGCGCGGGGGCGCGGCCGATCGGCGCGCCGACCTCGATCCCCGACGACGTCGGCTACCAGGCGTCGTTCACCGCCTACGAGTACGCGGTCGGGATCTACCGGCTGTTCGCGCCGGCGCCCTGCCCGACCGCTACTGCAGGAGGTAGGTGACGGGCAGCGGCAGCTCGCGCTCGTCGCCCCATGGGATGCCGGCCGGCGGCGGCGGCATGGTGCTCAGCCGCTCCACCGACGCGAGGGCCGCGCGGTCGAGCATGGCGTGGCCGCTCGAGCGAGAGAGGCGAACGCCGAGCAGGCGGCCGTCGCGGGCGAGCCGGATGCGCAGCACCACGACCCCCTGCAGGTGCTCCCGGCGCGCGGCGAGCGGGTAGTCGATGCGGCCGTTGACGTACGCCGAGAGGGTGCCGCGCACGTAGCCACGCAGACGCCGACGCAGCTCCGCCCGGCTGATGCCTTCCCGCCGCGGCGCCGTCTCGCTGACCGCGCCGGACGGGCCGCCGACCTCGGTGCCGGTCCCGCCGGGCTCACCGCCGGGGAGGCCGCCGGGCGCGCCTTCGGGGTGCGTCCACTCGTCGGCGGCGCCGGTCGGCGCGCTCTCGGCCACCATGACCTCGGGCGGCGGCGCGGGCTCCTCGACCGGCGCGGGCGTGGGCTCGGCGCGGCGAGGCGCGGGCCGCGGGGTGGGCACGACGGCCGCCGCGACCTCCGGCTCGGGCAGCGGCTCCGGCTCGACGACCTCGGGCTCCACCACCTCCGGCTCGACGGGGGCGGACGTGATGGGGATGAACTCGACCGGGGCGTCCATCACGATCGGGGTCGCCGGCTCCGGCAGAGCCGCCGCGAGCGCGAGCAGCCCGACGTGCGCGGCCACCGAGAGCGCGATCACCACCGGCATCGACCCACGGGGCGCCGCGCCGAGGTCGCGGGGCGGCTCGACGAGGGTGGCGCCGCGCAGCGCGGCGGGCGTGGAGGCGGTGGGGCTGGAGGCGGGCTGCATCTCGGAATGGTTCCGATAGTCGTTCTCAGCGTCCCAGACCATGAACGTGACCACGCCCCGGGTCAAGCCGCGCGTTCGGCGCGGAGGCGGCCCGGTGCGGATCAACACGCCGAATTCGACCAGCGGGGCGGCGCGTCACAGGGCCGGTGGCGTGAGCCGCCGAAAGCGGCCGCGGCGCGTCCCTTGCGTGCCCCTCCCGGGGGATGAACGAGCGGGACCGAGAGGCGCGGCGGGAGCGAGTGCGAGACTGGCTCGCGTCGCTCGAGGAGCACGCGCGGGCCGAAGGCGACGAGGCGACCCGCGATCTGCTGTCGCAGCTGGAGCGCCGCGCGGCGAGCCTCGGGATCCCGCCCTCTCCCGTCGACGGGCCGCCCTTCGTCAACACCTTGCCCTACCCGGACGGCTACCCCGGCGACCTCGAGCTCGAAGAGCGGGTCGAGGCCTTCGTCCGCTGGAACGCCATGGCCCTGGTGGCCCGGTCCAACCGCGCGACCCCGGGGATCGGCGGGCACATCGGCAGCTACGCCTCCGCGGCGACCGCGATCGAGGTCCTGCTGACGCACTTCGTGCGGGGCCACGCGCACCCCGAGGGCCCCGACCGGCTCTTCCTCCAGGGTCACGCCTCCCCCGGTATCTACGCCCGCGCGTTCCTGGAGGGGCGCCTCGACGCGAGCCAGCTCGATCGGTTCCGACGCGAGACGGCGGGCGGTGGGCTCAGCTCCTACCCGCATCCGTGGCTGATGCCCGACTTCTGGGAGACGCCGACCGTGTCGATGGGGCTCGCGCCCATCCTCGCCATCTATCAGGCCCGCTTCGATCGATACCTGGTGCAGCGAGGGCTGCGTGAGCAGGCGCCGCACACCTGGGCGGTGCTCGGGGACGGTGAGATGGACGAGCCGGAGTCGCTGGGCGCGCTGCGGTTCGCCGCGGGCCTCGGCCACCTGACCTTCGTGATCGACGGCAACCTGCAGCGCCTCGACGGCCCGGTCCGGGGCGGCGGCCGCGCGCTGAGCGAGCTGGCGCGGCTCTTCGAAGGCGCCGGCTGGCGGGTGCTGCAGGTCCTCTGGAACGGCGCGGTCTGCGCGCTGCTGGAGGCGGACCGCGACGGGCTCGTGGCCGCCCGGATCGACGCGACCGAGGACGCCACGTGGCAACGACTCGCGGCCGAGGGCGAGGAGGCGCTGCGCGCGCACCTGGTCGGCGACGACCCGCACCTCCGGGAGGTGGCGAAGACGCTCGGCCCCTTCGACCGCGGCGGGCACGATCGACGGGCGCTCCACGCCGCGCTCGCCGCCGCCCGGGACAGCGACCGCCCCACGGTGGTCCTCGCCCACACGGTGAAGGGTCGCGGGCTCGGCGAGGCGGGCGAGGCGCAGAACGTCGCTCACAAGACCAAGGACCTGGAAGGCGACGCGCTGCGCGCGTTCCGGGATCGCCTCGGCGTCCCGGTGAGCGACGAGGCGCTCGACGACCTCCCGCTCCTCGAAGCCGACGACGCGATGCGCGCGCATCTCGAGGCGCGGCGCGAGGCGCTGGGCGGGCCGCGGCCTCGGCGCGTGACGGTGCCGAGCGACCTCGAGGTCGACCCGACGCTCTTCGAGCGCTTCGAGGGGGGCTCGGAGCGCGAGGTGACCACGACCGCGTGGCTGGTGCGACTCCTGGGCGCCCTCCTGAAGGACGACTCGCTCGGCCCGCGGCTCGTGCCGATCGTGCCCGACGAGGCCCGGACGTTCGGCATGGAGGCGCTCTTCCCGCGCATCGGCGTGCACGTCGCCGAAGGCGAGGCGTTCGAGCCGGTCGACGCCGGCTCGCTGGTCTCGTACGACGCGCGCGAAGACGGTCAGCTCCTCGAGGAGGGCATCACCGAGGCCGGCGCGATGGGCTCGTTCGTCGCCGCGGGGACGGGGCACGCCAACGGCGGCCCGATCACGCTGCCCTTCTTCTTCTTCTACTCGATGTTCGGCTTCCAGCGGGTCGGCGACCTCATCTGGGCGGCCGGCGACGCGCGGGCGCGCGGCTTCCTCATCGGCGCGACCAGCGGGCGCACCACCCTGAACGGCGAGGGGCTGCAGCATCAGGACGGGCACAGCCACCTGACGGCCCACGCCTACCCGACGGTGCGGCCCTACGACGTCGCCTACGGCTACGAGCTCGCCGCGATCGTGCGGGACGGCATGCGCCGCATGCTCGAGGACGACGAGGACGTGATCGTCTACCTGACGGTGGCCAACGAGCCCTACCCGATGCCCCCGATGCCTGCGGGCGCGCGCGACGGGATCGTGCGCGGCCTGCACCGCGTCCGTGAGGCGGAGCGGCCGCAGGTCAGCTTGCTCGGATGCGGCCCCTTGCTGCGCGCGGCGCTCGACGCGGCCGAGCGGCTGGAGGCCGACCACGGAGTGGCGGCGGAGGTCTGGAGCGTCACCAGCTTCACGCTCCTCCACCGCGACTGCTGCCGCGTCGAGCGCTGGAACCGGCTGCACCCGATGGAGGAGCCCGTGACGCCGTTCCTCCGCGAGGCCCTGGGCGAGGCGCGCCGCCCGTTCGTCGCCGTGACCGACTGGGTGAAGGCGCTGCCCCAGACGCTGGCCCGCTGGCTCCCCGGCCCGCTGCACGCGCTCGGCACGGACGGCTTCGGCCGGAGCGACACCCGGGAGGCGCTCCGTCGCCACTTCGAGGTGGACGCGGACCACACGGTCATCGCCGCCCTCGCCGCGCTGGCCGACGAAGGCGTCGTCGCCCGACGCGTGGTGCAGGACGCCATCGAGGCCGCGAGCGTCGACCCCGAGGCGGAGACCCCGCTCCGCCGGTGAGAGAGGATCCACGATGAAGATGAAGCTCCCCGAGCTCGGAGAGGACAAGGCCAAGGGCGTGGTGCTCGCCGTCCTCGTGTCCGAGGGCGACGCGATCGAGGAGGGCCAACCGGTCCTCGAGCTCGAGACGGACAAGGCCACCACCGAGGTCCCGGCGTCGCACACCGGAGAGGTCGAGCGCGTGCTGGTGGCGAAGGGAGACGAGATCGGCGCGGGAGAGGTGATCCTCGAGTTGAAGGACGCGGATTCGGATTCGGATTCGGAGTCGGGGTCGGATTCGGAGTCGGGCTCGGAGTCGGAGTCGGAGTCGGAGTCGGAGTCGGAGTCGCAGTCGCAGTCGGAGGCGGAGGCGGAGTCGGAGTCGCAGTCGGAGTCGGATTCGGGCTCGGATTCGGGGTCGGATTCGGAGTCGGGCTCGGAGTCGGGCTCGGAGGCGGAGGCGGAGTCGGAGTCGGAGTCGGAGTCGGGGTCGGAGTCGGGCTCGGGCTCGGGCTCGGGCTCGGACTCGGACTCGGATTCGGGCTCGGAGTCGGATGCGGACTCGGACTCGGACTCGGAGTCGGAGTCGGGCTCGGATTCGGGCTCGGATTCGGGCTCGGATTCGGATTCGGGCTCGGATTCGGAGTCGGGCTGGCACGCGGGCTCGGGCTCCAGAACGCGCGGGCAGGGGCACGGGCAGGGGCACGGGCACGAGGGTGGGCGGGGCGTTCGTGTTGCCTCCCCCAAGGTGAGGCGCTTGGCGCGGGAGCTGGGGATCGACGATCCGAGCGCGATCGCCGCGACCGGTGAGGGCGGACGGATCACCGAGGACGACGTGAAGAGCCACGTCCGTCGCCTGATCGAGCGCGCGGGCGAAGAGCCGCAGGAAGACCAAGACGGCCCGCCGCCGCTGCCGGACTTCGAGGCCTGGGGCGGGGCGGAGCGAGAGAGCCTGAGCCGCGTGCGAGCGCGCACCGCCGAGAACGTCGCGAGGTCCTGGCGTCAGGTGGCGCAGGTCAGCCAGGGTGACGTCGCGGACGTGACCGAGGTCGAGCGGCGACTCTCGGCGCGGGCCGAGGAGCGCGGCGCGCCGCTGACCCTCACCGCGCTGCTCGCCGCGCTCACCGCCCGGGCGCTCGCTCGATTCCCTCGCCTCAACGCCGCGTTCGACGCCCGGGAGGGCGCGCTGCAGCTGCGCCGCGAGGTGCACCTGGGGATGGCGGTGGACACCGACGCGGGGCTGCTCGTCCCGGTGATCCGCCGGCCGGCCGAGCTCGGCCTCGGGGCGCTGGCGGAGGAGATCGCGCGCCTGGCCGAGGCCGCGCGCGAGGGCTCCCTGCGAGCCGACGACATGGCCGGCGCCAGCTTCACGATCACCAACCTCGGCGGGCTGGGCACGACGTGGTTCACGCCGATCGTCCCCTGGCCGCAGGTCGCCATCCTCGGCGTGGGCCGCGCGCACGACGCGCCTCGCTTGCGGGACGGCGCCTGGGAGGCGCGCCGCCAGCTGCCGCTCTCGCTGAGCTACGACCATCGCGCGGTGGACGGCGCCGACGCCGCGCGCTTCCTCCGCTGGATCGCGCGAGCGCTCGAGGACCCGCTCACGCTCCTCGATTGAGCGCCGCGATCTGTTCTACCCTCGCCGCATGGGGGAAGCGACCGAGGCGGAGGCGCTCGATCTGGCGCGCCTGTTCACCATGTCGCTCGACATGATCTGTCTGGCCGGCACGGACGGATACTTCAAGCGCGTGAACCCGGCCTTCGTCGAGACCCTCGGCTACTCCGAGGCGGAGCTGCTGCGCCAGCCGTTCCTGGATCTCGTCCACCCCGACGACCTCCAGGCGACGCTCGCGGAGGTGGAGCGCCTCGGGCGCGGCGAGCCGACCATCCACTTCGAGAACCGCTACGCCCGCAAGGACGGCTCCTGGTGCTGGATGGCCTGGCGCGCGAGCGCCGACCCCGACACCGGCCTCATCTACGCGGTCGCGCGCGACGTGACGTCGCAGAAGAACGCGGCCCTCGCGCTGGCCGCCCGCGAGGCCCAGCTCGCCGCGACCATCGAGAGCGTCTCGGACGGGCTGCTGTCGCTGAACGCCGACGGCCGCGTCGAGCGCGCGAACCTGGGGGCCGGGGAGATCTTCGGCCGGCCCGCTCCGGACCTGCTCGGGGCCCGGCTCTCCGACCTGGTGCCCGAGCCCTACGCGAGCGAGCTGGCCGATCCGACCGCGCTCGCGGCGGACGCCCCGCGGCGCGAGATCACCGGCCTCCGCGCCAGCGGCGAGACCTTCCCGATGGAGATCACCTTCGCCCCGATCGCGCTGCCGGACCGCGCCGGCTCGCTCGCCGTCGTGCGGGACATCACCGCCCGACGGGAGGCGGCGATCGAGCGGCGGGAGCTGCTGGCGCGCATGGCCCACGAGCAGGGGCGCGCCGAGACCGTGAGCGGTCTGCTCCACGACCTGGGGAACGCGCTCACCGGGGTCATCGCGCAGGCGGCGGAGGCCCAGAACCGCGTGAACGGGAGCAAAGTGGTCTCGCGCCTCCAGAAGACCTCGGAGCTGCTCGAGCGGGAGCAGGACCGGCTCGCCGGGGCGCTGGGCGAGGAGCGCGCGGCGGCGCTGCGGGAGCTGATCCGCGGCATGTCCGAAGACCTGGCGGACGAGCACGCGCTCGCGACCGGCGCGCTGGCCAAGGTGCTCGCGTTCACCCAGCACGCGCAGGAGGTCCTCCAGACCCACCGCGGCTACGCGGGGAGCGGCCCTCGGCGGGAGCGCGCGCGCCTCGACCGGGTGCTGGCCGACGCGCAGCTGATGATGAGCGACGCCTTCGCGCGGCGGCACGGGAGCCTCGCGGTCGAGCTCGCCGACGCCGAGGCCGAGGTGGAGGTCGAGGTCACCAAGCTGATGCAGGTGCTGTTGAACCTGCTGAAGAACGCGGCCGAGGCGTTCGACGGAGATGGCACCGCCCCGGTGCCCCAGGTCGTCCTCGCCGCCGGGCAGACGAACGGCGAGACGTGGATCGAGGTGCGCGACAACGGCGCGGGGCTCGACGCCGATCAGCTCGCGCGCGTGTTCGACGACGGCTTCACGACCAAGCCCCGGGGCTCGGGCGTCGGGCTCGGCGCCGCGCGGCGCGTGGTCGAGTCCACCGGCGGGAGCCTCGCGCTGACGAGCGAGGGGCCGGGGCGCGGGGCGGTGGCGCGGCTGTGCTGGAAGGGAATCGGGCGCTGATGCGAACGCTCAACACACGGATCCTGATCATCGATGACGAGGAGGCCGTCCGGGAGAGCTTCCGGGACGTGCTCGCGCCGCGGGCGCGGAACGACGTGGCCGGCGCGGCGGCGCGGCTGCTCCTGGGGGAGACCGAGGCCCCGCCGGCGACCGAGCTCGCCTTCGAGGTGGATCTCGCCGAGTCGGGCCGGCGCGGGCTCGAGCGCGTGCGCGAGGCCCAGCGCGAGGGCCGCCCCTACGCCGCCATCTTCTGCGACATGCGCATGCCGGGCTGGGACGGCCTGGAGACCGTGCAGCGCATCCGCGAGCTCGACGAGAAGGCGGAGGTCGTGTTCGTCACCGCCTACAGCGATCACAGCATCGACACGATCGCCGCGCGGGTCGGCGAGAACGTGGGCTACTTCGTCAAGCCGTTCGCCAACGAGGAGGTGCGTCAGCTCGCGAGCAAGCTGGTCCACGACTGGAACAAGGCGCGCGAGCTCGAGGCGCTCATCAAGATCGTCACCGCGATCCACGGCAGCCGCGAGGACATGGACCGGCTGCTGCACCACCTGCTCGAGCAGGTCTGCGTCTGGCTCGAGACCGACAGCGCGGCGATCTTCACGTATGACGAGGACGCGCAGGCGCCGCGGTTCCACCTCGGGGTGGGCGCGCTGCAGGACGGCGACGCCGCGACCCGCGCGCTCGCGACGGTCGAGGGCTCGGTCCTCCAGACGGGCGAGATCACCTTCCAGGAGAACCTGCGGGTGTTCCCGCTCTCGCGGCACGGGGTGGCGATGGCCTTCTCGGGGCGGCGGCCGGTCACGCCGGACCGCGTCGCGCTCCTGAGCGTCTTCCTCCAGCACGTCGGCCTGGCGGTCGAGCACTCGAAGATGCGCGAGCGCATGGTGCGCAGCATGCGGCTCGCGAGCGTCGGGCAGGCGGTCGGCTTCCTCCTCCACGACGTGCGCGGCCCGATCGGGCTCGCGCAGATGTACGCGCGGCTCCTGTCGCGCGACGAGCTGGCCGACCGCGAGCACGTGCAGAAGATCGAGCACTACACGCAGCGCGCGATCGACATGCTCTCCGACACCCTCGCCCTCTGCCGCGGCCAGATGTCGATCGACGCGCGGCCGATGGACGTGAAGGCGGCCCTCGCCGAGGCCAGCCTCTGGCGGGAGGAGCTGCGGCGCCGAAAGGTCACGCTCGAGGAGCAGGTGCCCGAGGGCCTCCGGGCCACGCTCGACCCTGCCAAGCTCGAGCGCGCGCTGTGGAACCTGGTGAAGAACGCGGCCGAGGCCTGCGCGAGCGAACCCTCGCCGACGGTGCGGGTCCGGGCCGAGGCCGCGGGCGAGCGCGTACGGATCGTGGTCGAGGACAACGGCCCGGGGCCCAGCGAGGCGCTCTCCGACTCCATCTTCGACGTGATGGTGACCGACAAGGAGAGCGGCTCCGGCTTCGGCCTCGCGATCGTGCAGCAGATCGTCGACGCCCACGGCGGCGAGGTGCGCTTCGAGCGCGACGACGGCTGGTCCCGCTTCGTCGTCTCGCTGCCCGCCGGCTAGATCCGGTCGCGCACCTCGGGGATCCGCCCGCCGGCGCGGATCATCGCGAGCTCCCGCGCGCTGAGATCGGAGCGCGCCTCGAGCTCCCCCTTGCCGCGGACCTTCACGGTGACCCGGCCGGAGTCCAGCTCCGAGAGATCCTCGATCACGAGGACGTCGTCCGGCTCGATCTCCACGTCGCCGGCGTGGGTCAGCGGAAGCACCCCGTAGTTGACGAGGTTGTTCCGGTGGATGCGCGCGAAGCTCCGCGCGAGCACCAGGCGGAGCCCCAGGTAGCGGGGCGCGAGCGCGGCGTGCTCCCGGCTCGATCCCTGCCCGTAGTTCTCTCCGCCGACGAGCGCGTGGCCGCCCGACGCCGCCTTCGCGCGCTCGGGGTACCGCGCGTCGACCACGCCGAAGCAGAACTCGGCGATCTTCGGGATGTTGCTCCGGTACGGCAGCACCTCCGAGCCGGCCGGCATGATCTCGTCGGTGCTGACGTCGTCGCCGACCACGAGCAGCGCGGGGAGCTCGAGCCGATCGGGCAGCGGGTCGAGCTCGGGCAGGCTGACGATGTTCGGCCCCTTGTTCAGCGCCACGTCGCCGCCGTCCTCGGGCGGCGCCTCCACGCGGGTCGGCTCGGCCTCGGGCTCCGCCGGCACCTCCGGCATCTCGCCGAGGGTGCGGGGGTCGGTGATCTCGCCTTTCAGCGCCGACGCGATCGCGGTCTCGGGGCTGCAGAGCCACACGCTGTCTTCCCGGGTGCCGCTCCGCCCGGGGAAGTTGCGCGGCGTCGTGCGCAGGCTGTTGCGTCCGGTCGCCGGCGCCTGGCCCATGCCGATGCAGCCGTTGCAGCCCGCCTGGTGGATGCGGCCGCCGCCGCGCACGAGCTCGGTCAGGAGCCCCGCCTCGAGCAGCTGGTCGAGCAGCTGTCGCGACGTCGGGTTCACGTCGAAGCTGACCTCGGGGTGGACCTCCTTCCCGCGCAGGGCGAGCGCGCAGATCGCGAAGTCCCGGAAGCCCGGGTTGGCCGAGCTGCCCACGTACGCCTGATAGATCGGCTCGCCGACGACGTCCGCGACGGGCACCACGTCGCCCGGGCTCGAGGGCCGGGCGATGAGAGGCTCCAGGCGCGCGAGATCGATCTCCTCTTCCACGTCGTAGGTGGCGCCGGGGTCGGCCTCGAGCGAGCGCCAGGCGTCCCCGCGCCCCTGCGCGGCGAGGTAGCGCTTCGTCTCGTCGTCGCTCGGGAACACCGTGCTCGTCGCGCCCAGCTCGGTCCCCATGTTCGCGATCACGTGCCGGTCCATCGCGGTCAGGCTCGCCAGCCCGGGGCCGCGGTACTCGATGACCCGACCGACGCCGCCGCTGACGCCGTGCCTGCGAAGCATCTCGAGGATCACGTCCTTGGCGCTGACCCACGGGGGGAGCGCGCCGGTGAGCCGCACGCCCCAGACCTCGGGCATGCGGAGCGCGTAGGGCTCGCCGGCCATCGCGAGCGCGACGTCGAGGCCGCCGGCGCCCATCGCGAGCATGCCGAGCGAGCCCGCGGCCGGGGTGTGGGAGTCCGACCCGAGCAGCGTCTTGCCGGGCACGCCGAAGCGCTGCATGTGGACCGGGTGGCTGACCCCGCCGCCGGCGCGGCTGAAGTGGATGCCCCAGCGCCGACACGCGCTGCGCAGGAAGAGGTGATCGTCCGGGTTCTTGTGATCGGACTGGATCAGGTTGTGGTCGACGTACTGCGCCGACAGCTCGGTCTTCACCCGGTCGAGCCCGAGCGCCTCGAGCTCGAGCATCACCAGCGTGCCCGTCGCGTCCTGGGTGAGCGTCTGGTCGATGCGGAGCGCGATCTCCTCGCCGGGGGACATCTCCCCGTCCTCGAGGTGCGCGGCGATGAGCTTGCGGGTGACGTTGTCGGGCATGCGCCCGAGGTAGACGCGACCCCGGTCACGTACCACCGACGCCGCGACGCGTGGCCCGTGTGACACGCGGGGCGGCGCCTACGTCGGGACGCCGCCGACAATTCCCTCGTCGCCAGCCGGCCGTGATCATGGCGTTTTTGCCTGACACGCCGCCGCGGAGGCGAGACGGAACGCGGCCTGCTGAACGTCGTGGACATGACCCGCTCGCTCCTCCTCGCCGCCGCCCTGCTCACCCTGCCGACGCTCTCGACCGCCCACGCCCAAGACGCCCCCCGGGTGGTGGTCGTCGGCGACTCCCACGTCGAGCGGCTCGGGCCGATGATCGCGCGGCGCGCGGAGGCCGCCGGGCTCGAGTCGGCGGGCTGGCTCTCGCGCCGCGGCTGGTCGACCCGGCGGTACGTGCGCGAGGGCGACCTCGCCGCCCGGCTCGAGGAGGCGGGCCGGCCGGAGATCGTGGTCGTGTCGCTCGGCGGCAACGATCGACCGCGCGACCTCGAGCGCTACCGGCGCGACCTCTCGTGGATCGTCGCCCAGGTCCGGGCGGCCGGCGGAGAGCGCATCCTGTGGCTCGGGCCGGCCGCGTCCGACGCCTCCCGCGGCCCGCGCGCGGAGGCGACCGGCCGGTGGCACGAGCGCAACGCGGAGCTGCAGGCGGAGCTCGTGCCCGCGCTCGGGGTGACCTGGATCGACTCGCGGCCGGCGACCCACGAGGGGCACGGGCGCGACGGCATCCACTTCACCGGGCGCGGCTACGTCGGCTGGGCCGACCACGCGGCGCTCTTCCTGGACGAGAGCGCCCCCGTGACCGACGCGCTCGCGAGCCACCGGGCCTCCGGCGCGGCGGGGGCGGCGGCGCTGCCGCACGGTTGAGGTACGCTCAGGCCGTGCGGAGCCTGCTGCTGTCCACGCTCCTGCTCGCCTGCGGCGCGCCGCCCGCGAGCCAGACGCCGCGAGCCGACGACGCGGTGATCGACGCCGAGACCGGCGAGGCGATCACGTTCGACGCGATGGTCGGACGGCTCGCGAGCGCGCGCGTGGTCTACGTCGGTGAGCGACACGACCGCGCCGAGGACCACGCGCTCCAGCTCCGGGTGGCCCGGGCCCTCGACGGCGAGCTCGCGCTCGGCTTCGAGATGTTCCAGCGCCCCTTCCAGCCCGCGCTCGACGCCTATTCGGCCGGCGAGATCGAGGAACCGGAGCTGCTCCAGCGCACCGAGTGGGAGACGCGCTGGGGCTTCGACTTCGGGCTCTACCGCACGCTCGTCCAGCTCGGCCGTGAGCGCGGCGCACCGCTGCTCGCGCTCAACGCGCCGCGCGAGCTCACCCGCAAGGTGGCGCGCGAGGGCCTCGACGCGCTCACCGACGAGGAGCGGGCCGCGCTCCCGGAGCTCGACCTCGAGGAGCCCGTCCACCGCGCGATGTTCGACGCCGCGATGGCCGGCCACCCTGGGATGGACGCTTCGATGCGCGACCGCTTCCACGCCGCGCAGGTGATCTGGGACGAGACGATGGCGGAGACGGCGGCGCGCTGGGTGGAGGGGAACGACGGCACCCTCGTCGTCTTCGCCGGCGTGATGCACACGCGCCGCCCGGCCATCCCCGACCGCGCCGCCCGGCGAGGTGCGACGCCCTACGCGATCGTGCTCCCGGTCGAGGCGGACGAGCTCGAGGAGAGCCGCCCCCACGCCGACTTCCTCGTGGTGCGGTAGCCCCTCGCTCACCGAGCCGCCGTCGTCCTCCGGGGACGATGCCGTTCGTCTCCTCGAGCTCCGGGGCCACGCAGCCACGCGACGACACGACAGCGGCAGCGAGAACGGCAGCGGCAGCGAGAACGGCAGCGAGAACGGCAGCGGCAGCGAGAACGGCAGCGGCAGCGAGAACCGCGGCGGCAGCGAGAACGGCAGCGGCAGCGAGAACGGCAGCGGCAGCGAGAACGGCAGCGGCAGCGAGAACGGCAGCGGCAGCGAGAACGGCAGCGGCAGCGAGAACGGCAGCGGCCGCGAGAA
>Ga0310345_10000173_pt1 | contig 125044 bp, 161 predicted proteins | sample HC15DNA20500_MG_FD_204667 | JGI IMG/M metagenome (GOLD analysis project Ga0310345, IMG submission 204667) | Marine microbial communities from station ALOHA, North Pacific Subtropical Gyre - HC15-DNA-20-500_MG | ecosystem: Environmental > Aquatic > Marine > Oceanic | place: Pacific Ocean... | reverse complement strand
AACGCCAACGCCGGTGCGGACTCATAGGTGGTTACTCCGGCGGGCCGTCCAGGCCGAATAGTGCGCTTCTGCATTCGCAGAAGCGTCATGGAATCACTGATCTTTAACCACGTTAAAGATATCTCTTTAGTATGATGTCGGTAGGTCTTTTCGATCCCCTCCCGCCGCCTCTTTGGGGGTATCCATGCATGACGCCATCAGACCGTCCCCGAATTTCACGGTCGCCATAGCGCCAGGTGTGCCGTCTTCACGGCTGTCGGCGCTGCTTGCACTGCAGCGAGCGCAGGAGCCGGGCGTCGCGATGGCCGTGCGTGAAGTTTCGGATCAAGAGTTGATGACGGGCCTGCAGGAGGGCCGCTACGACGCGGGACTATCTCTTAGCGGTGCAGGGGATCACCTGACGAGTAGCCGGAGGCTATGGTGCGAAAGCATGGCCGTTGCGATACCACCGCGGTCCCGCTTAGTTAACCACGCGAAGCTCACCATCTCAGATCTTCAGGGTTATCCAATCTATCGCTGGCGGGTGGAGGCTTGTCCCTTGCTGGACGAGAGGTTGGCCTCCCTCATGCCGATGGACCAAGAGAACATCCTGTCTGCAACTTCATTCGAGATGATGGCGCTGTGGGTCTCATCCGGCTACGGCATCGGCGTATGCGCGCAATCGCGCATCGAGCGTGCCCATCAATGGGGGATCGGCATGCGACCGCTCGCCGATGGCCCCTACAATATCGTGACGTACCTCCAACGGCCCCACGCGCAAGCCGATTCTGCTGCCAAGCGGTTCGAGCGTAGAGCGCTACAGATTGCTGGGGAAGGTGCAAGGTGATGGGCCTACGGCCGGAAGCGTCATCCCGGCCATAGGCTGACCCGTGGATTAGGTTCCCTCGATCACCACAGCGCTGTCCACTAGCCCACGAACGCTCTGCCGCACATCTTCCGGGACGGGCTGCGGGACGACGGCCTTGGGCACATCCTCGTGATGCCGGTAGTCGCCCATGATGACCCGTACGATCGCCGGCACGTTGGTCGGCGTGACCGCATCGATGGCGGCGCGATCGCCCAGGTCAGGGTGCGGCTGGGTCAGCATGCGGTAAAGTCCCCAAGAATCCGCGTGCGGGCACTGGTTCATGAGCACCTGGGCCAGCCTGTGTTTGAGCGGCACCAGTTGCCAGTCCGGAACACGCTGTCCCCGATTGCCAAGACTGATAGCCAGCAACTTTCCGGCTTTCAGTTCGCGGTTGATCTGGTCCTTGGACTTCCCGGCCAGCTTGCCGAACAACGGGACCGGCAGGCTGTTCGGCGACTCGTAGATAGCCAGCATTTCCTCGCGCTCGCGCTGGATCGCGGACACTTCCGGCTCTGGGACATGCACCGGAGGCGGCGGCAGATGCGATAGTCTCCGGAACGTGATTCCGCCGCTGCTCGAAGTGACGACAATGGGCGTTGCGACAAGGGACCGCACGCCGGGCACAGGCGGTTCGGCCACGGTGGGGGCCGCACCCACCGCCTCTTCCACTTCTGCCATCGCAGGCACCCCATCGATGCGGATGGTCAGGTGTGCGCTCGCAGCTTCTACCTCGCCCTGTTCGAGCAGGTCGAGGCGATCGGCCCAGTCCTGCATCATCCGGCGCCTCGGCTCCACGTATTTGGCGTGGTTGTAGGCCGAGCTGACCTTGTTGGGGTCAGAGTGCGATAGCTGTGCATCAACCCAAATTTTTGGATAGCCGATTTCGTTCAGCGCCGTCGAGATGGTGCCGCGGATGCCGTGCCCCGTCAGGCGCCCCTCGTAGCCCATGAGTTGCAAGGCCTTGTTCAGGGTATTTTCGCTGATGCGCTTCTTGAGTTCGCTGGTATGAGCCAACAGGTACTTCTGCGCCGGCCGCATCGCGCTCAGCAGGTAGCGCACGATCTCGATGGCTTGCAGAGAGAGGGGCACGATGTAGGGCGGCACGTCCTGCGGCCGCTTTCCGGCCTTGCGCATTTCGTCCTGGAGCTGCTTGACGAATTGCGGTGGGATGATCCACAAGCCGCGGTCGAGGTCGAATTGCTCAGGCTCGGCAAGCCGCAATTCGCCCGTCCGCACCCCAGTTAACAACAGCAGCCGCACGCCAAACTGGGTCTGCCAGCCGCGGGGGGTGTAGAGCCGAAGCTTCTGAAGGAACTCGGGCATCTCGAGCAGGTGCAGATAGGGATTGTGGGTCACCGGAGGCTTTGGTTCGGCCACCACATCCAGGTCAGCAGCAGGGTTGACCTCCAAGCCCTCGGCAACGACCAAGGCATAGCGGAACATCTGGTTGAACCAGGTGCGAACCTTTTCGGCGGTGGTGAACGCTTTGCGCTTCTCGATCGCCGCCAGAACTCCCAGGAGCTGAGGGCGGCGAATGTCGTAGATCGACATCTTCCCTAAGGCTGGCAGCACGTCCTTGTTGAAGATGCGCAGGATCTGCGACAGGGTGCTCTGGCGGCCTTCCTTGAGTTCCTTGCGGCGATGCTCGACCCAGGCATCAAAAACGTTCCTAAAGGTGTATTCACCCGCCAATTTGGCCGCGTGCCGGCGCTGGTCACGCTCGATTTGCGGATCAACCCCCCTGGCAAGCAGGGCTTGGGCCTTATCCCGCTCGACGCGGGCCTCGCGCAAGCTGAGGGCAGGATATCCGCCCAGGGACATACGTTTTTGCTTGCCCAGCCAGTAGTAGCGGAACATCCACGACTTACCGCCTGCAGCAGAGACCATCAGACCCAGGCAATCATTATCGGAGAGGGTGTAGCGTTTTCCGGTGGTTCTTGCCTGCCGGACGGTCAGATCAGAGAGTGCCATTTCGAGGCTCCTAAGTAATGACTCAGGCCCTATGCTCGTCATGGTTCCCGCTCAGCCCCAGCAACTATCCGGTAGCCGTCCACCCGTATTCTTGTGCCTTAATTGGTCACTCAAAAACGGTAGCTGTGGGTGGATTTCCGTGGCGCTCGCTGGAATGAAAAAAGGGGCTGAAGCCCCTTTTTTCAATGACTTACAGACGTCAGTAGAAGTCTGTAGATCATAATTTGGAGCGGGAGCGCCGGCCCGATCCCACCGTCGGCATGTTCGTATCGGTGGAGCGTGGTGGTGCGGAACGCATCATGGGAGTGAGCGTGGCGATGCCGCTCGGCTCTGCGCATCGCCGTACTGCCGCAGCAGCGGCCGCGGCCGATGCGGAAGCTGCAGCTCGCCGCAGACTCGGTGCAGAACGACGCCTGGGTGCGGAATTCGACGTGCTCTATCGTGACTTGCAAGGCAAAGGGGGAGCCGCGCAGGCACAGATCGAAGCGGCTACGTTACAGAGATGCGCAGCCGATCGCGCCACCCGCGCGTTTCGCGCCGGCGAGTCCGGCTTGACCGAGCTGTTGGTGGCACGCCGCAGCCTTGCCGACGCAGTGTTGGCCGAGCGGCTCGCTCGGGTGAACGTACTGGAGGCGGACAGCCGGCTCCAGCTGGATCTGCATCGCATGTGGGATTTCGATGACTGATCTTGAGCAACACCTTACATGCCCCATGAATAGATAGCGATAACCATCAACGTGGGTGCGTTCGCAACGACCGAAGCAGCGGCGTACTCCACGTGTCCTAACGTAGATGAATCATGCGACATCCCGAAGACCTCGATCTCAAGATCGACCTGGATACCGAAGACAGTGCGACCAACCAGGCAGCCGCACGGCGCACCACGCTGGTGAGCGTGGGCGTCAACCTGAGCTTGACCGTTGCACAAGTCGTGGCGGGCATCCTGGCCGGCTCCCAGGCGTTGGTGGCCGATGCCATCCACTCGTTGTCCGATTTGATCTCGGACTTCGTTGTGCTGTTTGCCAGCCACCACAGCCAGAAAGGACCGGATGCAACTCACCACTATGGCCACCAGCGCTTCGAGAACGCCGCGTCGCTAGTGCTCGGCTTGCTATTGCTGGCCGTCGGCGTCGGCATGCTTTGGAATGCAGTGGTGAAGCTGGAGCACCCCGAGGCCATTCAGCCAGTCAAGCTCATCGGCCTGTGGGTCGCTCTCGGGGCGCTGGCGGCAAAGGAGCTGCTGTTCCGCTACATGCTGGCCGTTGCCGAGCGTGTGCGCTCCAGCATGCTGGTCGCCAACGCCTGGCACGCACGCTCGGACGCCGCCTCGTCGCTGGTGGTGGCGCTCGGCATTGTGGGCAATGTGTTCGGCTACCGCCTGCTTGATCCTGTGGCTGCCCTGATCGTCGGCCTGATGGTGACGCGCATGGGTTGGCACTTCGGGTGGGAGGCGCTGCACGATCTCATGGACCGTGCCGTCGACCAGGAAACCGTTGAGGCGATCCACCAAACGATGCTGGAAACGCCGGGCGTGCACGGCGTACACGACGTCAAGACCCGCCGCATGGGCGACATGATCCTGGTCGATGTCCACCTGGAAGTCGATGCGCGTGCCAACGTGAGACAAGGCCACGACATTGCATTGGAAGCGCGGCGCCGCGTCATGCTGCGCCGCGATGTGCTCAACGTAATGACCCACGTGGACCCTGTGGAGGCACCGACCTAAACGTGTTTTCCTTTTTGATCTGCAACAACTGTTTTCCGTATCGCGGCGGCGATCGATCAGAAGTCGCTGCTCCGTAACGGGGCATGCGAGTACATAGATGTTGTACTGCGCAGCCATGATTCACACACTCCAATTTCTAGGTGGTTTTATGCGCTCTGAACAGAAGTACTCCCTTGCCATGCGATCCCTGCATTGGCTGGTATTCCTGGCCGTCACGATTGCCGTGGTGGCGATCGAGATCCACGACTTTTTTCCCAAAGGCAGCACCGCGCGCACCGCGGCATTTGCGGTTCATCAGACCGCGGGGCTGTCCGTGCTCGCGTTGATGGTGCTGCGTTTATTTGTCCGCTGGGGAACCCAGCCGCCGGCACCGGTCCCTGGCCCACAACTGCTGCAGCGTGCAGCATGCCTCACGCATGGCGTGCTCTACCTGTTGATGGTCGGGATGCCCATTCTTGGCGTGCTGGCGCTGGCCTGGGGTGGTAAGCCGATTCAGCCGTTCGGGCTGACTTTGACGCTCCCCCTTTTGCAGGACAAGAGCTTGGCGAGCCTCAGCAAGGAGGTGCATGAGTCAGGTGCCACGCTCGTGTACATCTTTGTTGGGCTGCATGCGGCCGCAGCGCTCTGGCATGAGTTCATGCTGAAAGACCGATTGTTGCGTCGCATGATCTAGCGCAGCAAACGGTTCTTCCAGGTCGCTATTCGTGCAGGCCCATCGTTCATGGAATCCGGCTTCCGTCATCTCAATATAGCGCTGCTCGCTGTCTCGGCCGCGACGCTGGCGGCCGGATTGTTGGCGCGCTACCTGCGGGCCGACCAAGATAAGCCGACCCGCTATCATAAGCCTCTCGGTGATGAAGGCGGCGCTTGTTATTTCGTTTGGTAATTAGGCGTCAGGCCGGTTTTGGCCGCTGGCCAGCGCGTCCAACTGGCGCTTTCTTCAACACATCTACCAACCGGCGCGTCGTTGCCGCCTCGGTCTCGGCGCGCTCAGCGCGTCGCAGCGCTTCCTGCAGCTGCAACTGAGTCTGCGCCAGTTGATCGGCCGCCGCGCGCAGCTGAGCCACGGCGGCGTCTGCCTGCTGCTGCGCCCCGCCCAGTTCCGCGCGCAAGGCGCCGATCGCGTTGGCGTGCTGAACAGCCGCCTGCTGTATCTCGGCCCGAGTGGCCACAAGCTGCGCGCGCAGTTCTTCCGCCAGCTTCTCGCTCTTCTGGCGAGCGGTACGCTCCTGGTCGATCTCGCGCAGTGCTCGCTTCTCGTGACTGGCCGCGCGCATGTCGGCTGCGTCAGCACGTTCCCGTTCACGCTCAAGCTGAGCGCCGAACTCGGTCCGCAGCTCCGTCAACTGCCGTGTCGCTTCATCCAGTTGCCGGCGGGCCTCCTGCAGACGGGCATCGGTCGCGGCATGGGCTTGGCGTTCGGTGGACAGCGCCTCCTGCTGCTCCGTGAGCTGTGCGCGAACGGCATCGAGCTGCGTCTGGGTCGCTGCCGTCGCCTGCCGGGCAGCTTCCGATTCGGCGGCCGCCTGGTCACGTGCCGTCTCGGCAGCGTGCACCTGGTGGCGCGCTTCGGCCCGTAGCGCGGCAAGTTCACCGGTCGCGGCCGACGAGGCGGCCTGCCAGATCGTCAGCACGGCCTCGGCCGCGACCTGCTTCATGGCGTCGGGGAGCTCCGGGTGGTCGATCTTGACGCGCGTCTTTTCCCGCAAGTCCTGCCAGAAGCGGTTCAGCACGTCGGTCGGCGTGCTCATGCTGCCCTTGCGCACCAGGCTGTAGAGCTTGTTGGCCGTCGGCGTGACGCCGTAGCGAAAAAACAGCAGCGCACAGACCTCCCGGTAAAGCTCGCGGGTATCGGTGAAACGGCCGCGCAGCGCGGCGATATCGGCTTGCAGGGCTTGGTCTTCCACAGTGGAAGCGGGGTCGAGCGTCATGGTCGCGGGCTTTGTTTGCGTCTTGGAAGAAAAATAATACAACGTAAACCGATTGATTCCCTATTATCCGCCGCAGTCTTTAGACATAATGGCGCTTCTGTCTAGTGATCATGTCACAGTGGCCCGGCCTAACGCGTCTCGCTCAAAGTGACTTGGCGGACAGTTGATTGCGCGGCGTTCAATCACTATGATTGGTTTTTAATCACAATGATTTGCCTGTGCTATAGCCGATGAGCCTCAACATGCCCTCCCCAATGAAAGACACTGCCTGGGATCGCCTTGAGAACGCCATCAAGGAGGACCGTCCCCTGCAACCGATCCGCAAGCTCGTCATCAGGGGCTCGGTCGATGTGGTGTTCCGGCGCGCGGACACGCCCGCACTCGTGGTAGCCGGTGAAAGTGCCGACGCGGTGGCGGCGGTCCGGACCGAGTACAAAGGCGACAAGCTGGTCATCGAGCGCGAAGGCGTATCGATCAGCTTTGGCAGCGGCCACATGACTTTCCACGGCACGGTCGGCTCGGTGGTGATGGGCGACATCGTGAACGGCCAAGCCACCGGGCAGACGGTTTCGCTTCGCCAGCCTCGCGCGGTGGTGAGCCTCGCGCTGCCCGAGTCCCCCGCGGTCAAGATCAAGGGCAGCGGCGACGTCACCTTGCTCGATCTGCGGCAAGATGCCCTGGACCTGGAGATTCAGGGTTCGGGCGACATCACCGTCTCCGGCGAGGTCACCCGCCTGCACGTGCAGGTCGCGGGCTCCGGCGATGTCGATGCCAGCGAGCTGATCGCCGAGTCGGCCGACCTGTCAGTAGCGGGTTCCGGCGACATCGAGGCCTTCGTGCGCTCCGACGTGCGCGCCCGCGTCGCGGGCTCCGGAGACATCGTCGTGCGGGGCAACCCGCCGCGCCGGGACGACCGGGTGGCCGGCTCCGGCAAGATCAAATTCCGCTGACGGCGCCGGGCACTTCGCCCGACTGTATTGACCCGATTTCAGGAGGACGCCATGTCCAAGACCGAAACCCGCGTATTGACCGCCCACGTCCCGGTGCCGCTGGCCGAAAAGGTTGACCAACTGGCCGACCGCCTCGAACGCTCGCGCGGCTGGATCATGAAGCAGGCGCTGTCTGCCTGGATTGCCCAGGAAGAGGAGCGCGATCGCCTCACCCGTGAGGCACTGGCCGATGTGGACGCCGGCCGCGTCATCGGTCACCAAGCGGTGCAGGCCTGGGCGGACAGCCTGGGCACCGGTGAACCGCTGGCGGTGCCGCGCTGATGGAACTGCAGTGGACTGGAAAGGCGCAGGAAGACCTCGCACGCCTGTACGAGTTTCTCGCCCCGGTGAACCAGCCAGCGGCAGCGCGCGCAGTGCAGGCGTTGATCAAGGCGCCAGAGACCCTGTTGACCAATCCGCGCGTGGGTGAGCAACTGTTCCAATTCGAGCCACGCGAAGTACGGCGCATCCTCGTCGGCCAGTATGAGATGCGCTACGAGATCCAGGGCGACACCATCTACGTGCTGCGGCTGTGGCACACCCGCGAAGACCGATAACAGGAGGCAAGACCATGCTGGAGTACCGGCTGACGCCGAACCATGCCGGCGTCGCGTTGTGGGGCGATTTCGCGGCGCTGGAACGGCTGCATGGTTTCATCCACTACGTCGTGCAGGAAAGCGTCTACATCGAGGACAAGGAGGGTTTTGTGCTCGGCCTCGCGTACGACGTACGCAAAGCCTACTCGGGGCAGCGCAGCGTCGACCATCGCGGCGACACCAAGGACGACCGCTGCCGCATTTACGGCGTCGAAGTCCTGTGGCCGGTGCTCCTGACCCAGGTCGGCGTGCTGCGCCAGGCCATGGCCTTCGTCCCGACCAACAAGCTCGACCAGGCGATCATGTTCGAGTTGGAGCACGTGGTCGAATCGGCAGTACGCGCCGCCACGCCGGTGTTGGCCGATGAAGTCATCCACCGCACACGGTCCGCCTCGAACGCGACCTACGTGCACCTGGAGAGCGTGCTCGATAGCCGCTGTCGGTACTTCATTGCGCTGCCGCCCAAACAGCGCCTCAAGATGCTGCCCAAGGTGATGGCGACATTCGATCCGATGTATGGATACCTGGCCAAGTCGGATGTCACGATGCGCCCCGATGTCATCCCGCCCACCGCCTTCATCGACAGCGATGAAGACTGGCCGGACTTCGAGTGGTGATGCACATGCAGTCCATTCCGGCTGACCTGACCGCACCTCTTCATTGATGACCCAGCTTGTTCCTTCGTTCAACGGCCCCGCACAGGCCATCGAGCAGTTGCGCATCCCGCCGGTACTATCGGGGGCCAACGGCGGCAACCGTGCGCGCGCAGGCACCCGCCAAATCACGGCGGACGATGATCTGTCCGCCGTTGCTGCGTGGCTCGCACGCTATGCCGCGGTTCCAGGCACGGTTGCGACCTATCGCAAGGAAGCCGAGCGCCTGATGTTGTGGGCGATCCTGCAGCACGGCAAGCCGCTGTCCTCGCTCACGCACGAAGACCTGTTGGTGTATGAGCGCTTCCTGGCCGACCCGCAGCCGGCATGGCGCTGGGTCATGGCCTCGCGCAAGAAGCTGGCGCGAACATCGCCCGATTGGCGCCCGTTTGCCGGCCCGCTGTCGCCCACGAGCGTGCGGCATGCGATGACGATCCTCAACGCGCTGTTCGCTTGGCTCGTCGAAGCGGGGTATCTGGCCGGCAATCCGTTGTCGCTCGCACGCCGGCGCGGCACCAAGGCGCCGCCGCGCGTGACGCGGTACCTGACGCACGACCTTTGGGATACCGTTCGAGCCACGATCGAGACGATGCCCGTCACGACCGAACGCGACCGGCTGCATGCGGCCCGTTGCCGGTGGCTGTTCTCGGTCTTGTACCTCGCCGGCCTGCGTGCGGCGGAAATCGCCAGTACGCCGATGGGCGCGGTGTTCTGCCGACGCGATGCCACTGGCGTCGAGCGCTGGTGGATCGAGGTCAAGGGCAAGGGCGACAAGACACGACTGGTCCCTGCCACCGACGAACTGATCGCGGAACTGGCACGCTACCGGCGCATCTGTGGCTTGCCGCCGTCGCCGCAGGCCGGTGAAACGCGCCCTTTGCTGCTGCCCGTGATCAGACCGGAAAAGCCGCTCTCGCGCGCGGCGATTCACTTGATCGTCAAAGAGGTGTTCAAGCTGGCGGCTGACCGGCTGCGGTCTCAGGGGCCTGAGTTCAACGTGCAGGCGGATCGGCTGGCCAGCGCATCGTCCCACTGGCTGCGCCATACCGCCGGCACCCACATGACCGACAGCCATGTCGACCTGCGTTTCGTGCGCGACAACCTCGGCCACGCGTCGCTCACCACGACCAGCATCTACCTGCACACCGAAGAGGATCTGCGCCACGCGGCGACGCAGGCGAACCACCGGCTGGGCTGGGGCACCTAAGCGTACCCAGGTAGGTACCGTAGAGGGACAGCCTGAGTCATCCAGCTTTGTCGTCGGGGTGCGTCCAATCCGACAAGGCGATCAACTCGTTCAGTTCGTCGTCTGGGATCGAGAGCAACCAGGCACGTAGCTCATCCTCATTCATCTCGACCGGGTTCTTGTCGAGGTCTACGATGCGCCAACGCAACCGCTCGCGGGCTTCCACGTTGAGCGGTGGCGGAAGAATCGGATGCGAGTGCGAACCGCTCGCACCCGATTTCGGCCTCAGACGGAACCCATAAAAGGTCTTCATTGCACTACCGACGGGCCGAGGTCAGTCCGTGAAACCGACCAGCCACTGATTGTCGTGGTCGAACAAGTAGGCCACCACGGTCCTATGCTTTTGGATCTGGGCCGCCTGCTTGGCGGCGCCGCGATAGTCTGCGAACACCTTGGCCAGGTCCGGGTTGGCACCATACCGATAGACCGTGACCCCGCGTTGGGACTCCATGGCATCGGCCAGGAATTCGTCGCTATCGGGCAGGTGCACGACGTAGCCCACGAACTTCGCGGACGCCGCAAAACCCATACTTTCGCGCATGGCCTCGGGGCTCGGTACCGCGCCAATGGCAGCCTCCACACGTTCTGTCTGACTGCCGCGCCGCTTGGCCTCACCCATGGTGAGTACCTCCGGACGGGCCGTCGAGCGGGAGGTAGCGCCCATCGGACGATTGGCTGCCGACGACGCCTTCGCTGCCAATCATGTCCTGCCACGCAAGGATGGAATCGGCCACCGCATCGGAGTCGCCCTTGAATGCGACGACCGACTCCCCGCACGTCGGGCACGGCCCGCCAAAGGCCGCATCGATACCGGCCAGGCCGCGCGTGCCCAGCGCCTCAAACTCGGCAAACGCCGTTTTGCAGCTGCCGCACACCAGCGTCTCCGGGCGCAGCGCCGCCAGTTTGGCGTGCGCTTGCGCCACCCGTTGTTCTTTGGTCCCGCGTTGTTTTGCTTGTCCCACCATTTCTCCCTTGTTGATACGGCCTGAGCCGGCAAAGTCAGAGCGCGGTCAGCGGGCCGCTATTCTTCAGGCATCCAGTAAAACTCACCCGCATCCACGTCTTCCAAGATACGCGGCTCCGGCGCTCCCTTCTGCTCGACCGAGACAATCGTGCCGTGTCCGTACATGCGTTGGCCGACCTTTGGAAACTCCACGATCGCGATCACGGGTACCGCGAACGATGTTTCTTGGTTGTAGGCGTAGGCGTCCCCTGAAACCTCAATCCTCAGAATATCCGGCACTTGATCTTCGGCGCAATGGCAGCGGCTTGAGGTCGCTCTCTTGACATCCGGGTAACCGACCAATCGCTGGATGGCGTGGATTCGGGAATTGGACGTGTCCTCGAAAACAAGTTCAGCCGCGTTGTGCATGCCGCCGATGGTGGTCAGCCAAAATGGCGTAATGCCGCTGGGTCGAAGCGCCAAGGAAACGTCTCGCCACTGCGCTTCAGTCACGGCAAGTCCGAGGTCCTCCGCGCGTGCGAGTCCCGCCGCATCGTCGAACAGGACATAGTGGGGCTTGCCATTCAGGGTGTCGAGATCCGTCGCGCGAAGCGACGCGTACGTTCGGTGGCCGAGGCAGGCAGCGAGGAGCTGATGCACTTGGCCGAGTTTGATTTTGGGAGCTTGCTTGACAAGGAGGGCGTGCGCGATGCCGCTCCAGCGGGAGAACTGGTCCATGGTTGTCTCTCAGAGCACAGCGAACGTTGAGCGTTTAGCGTCCGCCGCCTTTGACAATCATGCGACGCGGAAGGAAGAGATGAATTCGTGCCAGTTTAAGCCGCTCAAAACTTGGGCTGGGAGCCCAGGCGGCGATGCGCGCCCGTGATGATTCTGCCATTGGTCCGAACCAAACGCAAACGCAGTCACGAAGATGGCAACGATGGTCTGCCCTCGGGCGGATCTAAACGACTACTGCTCGATATAGGTGCCGAGCACCAGCACCTGTCCCGCCTCGGAAATCTCGAAAACGACGTTGCGACAGTTGAATTCAAAGCCGGTCCCATCGACGCCGTGCAGGTAGGAAACAACTCCGCCGCCTGCGAAGTGCACCGTATGGGACACGGTGTCGTAGAGGCGGATGATGCTGTGTTTCACAACCTTCGAGAGATCGGCGATGGTGACTGCGCGGATAGCCGGCGTCCGCCCGTCGATGTCACCGTCGCGTGAGCAGTGAACCGTGGCGACGCCTGGCAACGTGACCATGAAGCTACCGTCGGGGTAGTCCATCCGCTGCCCACCTTGGCAGTCGACAGCGGCGCGGGAATGTGGCGAAGGTGGGTCGGATCGGTCAGGCATGGAGGTCTCTCGAAAACAGGACGGAAATGCTGTTTATGCGATCAAGGCGCCCCGGAGATTCCGACAACGCTGAAGACCAGCAACGGCAGCAGCATCAACCCTCCGATTCCCATGAAGACATAGGCGATTGCACGCAATACACGTCGCTGTGCGGCCATAGAGCGCAGCGCCTCCTCATCCGTGGAGGCACCCGTATCAGTCATCCCCATGGAAGCGAGCAGGCTCGCGATCCCGAGTCCGAGCAGGACGATTGGGAGGTCGAAGTCAGCTGAGGAAATGCCTGTTTCCTGGCTGCGTCAAAGCATGGGGACCCCGCCGCCTGAGTACTGCTCCAGGACGCGCTTCGCACCACGTTCCAGCGCGTCTTGGCCGGCAGACAAGAGCTTGCGAGCTGTGCTCGCTAGACCCTCTTCTGCGCTATGCGCGACTTCGCCGACCTTCTGGGAGACTGTGTCCGCTACCTTGCCAGGCACCGCCGCCACACGGTCCCACGCCGCTTGCGCACGCTCGCCCAGCGTCAGCTCCGGCGCGAAGTGTGTGCGCCAGCGTAGATACCCCCATACTGAACTGAACTCGCGTCCGGTTTTCTCCAACGGCAGCGTGCCGTCCTTCAGATAGCGGTCCAAATCGATGCGATCCTGACCCATAACTGGTGGCGGTGGCGGCGCGACTTCACCCTTGCCGCCGTCAGAAACCGGCGCATAGCGCTCGATCGTTCCGCGCGGGTCCCGCTGGAGGTCCGCGCTCATCTTCTGCCACTCCGCCTTCCATCTGGCGTTCCACTCGGCATCTTTGCGCTTGAGGTCTTCCAGCCGGTTTTTTTCCCTCAGCTTCCAGACCCCTTCATTGGTGGCGCCCATTGGCTTGAACCACGCACGCGAGTCGTGCACGTAGTCGTCAAAGAACTTGACGATCCTCGGGTCCAACGGCGACGTGTCATTCCAATACTCTTTGACCTCTCGCCACTGTGCAACTTTGTCGCCCCATATGGCACGGTGGAGTCTGATCAACGCCTCAGCGGCCACACCTGACCTGCGGAATACCGCCGCCATCCAGCCATCTGAGTACAGGATGGAGTTTTCCATCTCCGACATCGTCTTGGCTTCTTCGCGCAATTCTTCGTTTGCGCCGCTCAGATCCTGTGCGCACTGAGCACTGTAATTCTGTGCTCGCCTGAAAAAGGGTTGGTTCTCAAAGGCATCGGGTCCGCTGCCCAGGCGCAGCCGACGCCAACGCAGGTACAAGCCGTATTGCACGTGTGCTGCGCCAGTAGTTCCTCCGCCCTTCTTTTTGATAAGCGGATTCACCGCATCAACGTACGCGTTGTAGTCCTTGATCAGTTGGGGCGAGATCTTGAGTGCATCCAGAACCCGAGGTGGAAGATCCGCTGACGGCTTCAACGGCACGCCGGCAGCAACGGCTTCCCGATACATCTTGGCAAGTGTCACTTGCGAGAGCTTGGTGCTGTCGTCGGGTGTTCCGTCGGCCCTGCAACCACGGCCTTGGTCCCCTGGCCGGTATGCCCCGCCCACATCCGTGTGGACGCCTGGATAGGCGATTTCGAGCAGATCCCTGGCGACCGCCTTGTCCAACGGGAACGAGCCACGTATTTCGTGTGAGGAAATCAAGTGGACCGTCCGATTGACATATTTCGGAATGCGTAGGAATTCCTCTTGGCCCCACCCGCCGTGGCCGGTGGAGAACATGGAGCTTTGGGCGAACCCCACGGACGCGACAGTATCCAAGATTCCGAGGAAATCGAAGCTCACCTCGACACCAGCCAGCGTCATACCTGGGTCGAACGCATCTTCCAGCCAGTTGCTGAACACCCGAGCTTCCGCCGCGCCGCGTGAGAATCCGAACACGTACAGGCGAATGCGCTGGAGCTTCGGCTTGCGGTCGGCGATGAGTGCCTTCAGCTTTTGCGAAAGGAACTCGCGCCGCCGTTGCAACTCCTGCTTGCGCGGAATGGCATTGGGAATGTTGTCCGCCGTGTCCAACGCGACGGCGAGCGTGCGCCCCGTCCCTGCGTCATTCAGTTGCTCCACTTCGTCTTTGATCTTCTGCGCCTCGTCGCGTGCGCCGGCTTCCGCGCGCTTATGTACAGGGAAGCTCAAATCGCCCGAGATTTTGCGAAGCACCTTCAGATCTTCGGTGCCCATCGCCCTACTCAGATCATCTCCGTAAAACAGCTGGTAAAGCGCATCGGTTAGTTTCAGCAATGCCCAATTGATGCGGGCTTCACCGCCCCAGCCCGCCATCAGCCCCGCCCGTGCGTCATAGCCGCGGCCGGTGTCGCCGATTTCTTTCTCGAACGGTGTCCCGATGCCGGGCACATAGAAGGCCACCTGATTTTTCTTCCGCTCAAAGATGTCGTACAGCCGCGCTACGTTACTGTGGGCGTGCTTGGGTGCGTCCCGATCCTTGTTGTTGTTGGTGCCATCGAAGAAGATCCCGATTCGCAATTCCTCGGTGCATTGCCCTGAGAAGGCCTCAATGTTGTTCGCCATGCACCGTCCCTTCTCGTCCAGCGTTAGGGCGAAGGGATTTGGCTGCAGTCGTTCGAGTTCGGCCATCTCATCGCTCCTGGCTGGATGACGCCATGCGCTCGGGATAGAACTTGGCGGCGCACGCCTTGTCCGCCATGCAAGCGTCTTCTGGATACTTCAGTCCGCCTGGAAATTTGGGATTGAGAGGCGTATAGCGCGAAGCAATGGCTCTTATCTTCTTGCCTGGGTAAAACGCTAGCCAAAGCGAACTTGGATCGCCGTCAGGATACGGCTCGACGGGGACCTGTGCCTTGTATGTCGCATCATGGTCCTTCCGGTAGAGCGTGTCGTCCTGCCATTCAACTTCTACTGTAAGACCTGGATGCCACTTGCGTGGCACACCGATTGCCCCTGCAACACCAAAACCCCCTGCATGGCGCTTCTCACTTCCTACCCAAACGCCGTTTACATAAACGATGTCGAGTCCCTCATCCATGTAGTTGAGCACTCGGACCTCAAGGCCGAGGTCTTCATCTTGCTGGGCAGCATTCGCCTGCTCCGCAGGCTTGCAGCCGGCGCTGAGCGTGGCCAACACCACCAACACGAGTGCCATCCATGTTCGAATTTTCATGACTGTTCCGTCGTTTCTTGCGACTGCAGCAAACCAGCTTCACTCAATGCACCGGCGACTACTCGAAAAACCACTGCGTCATGCGCGCCCGCGTTGAACTCGGGGCTATCCAGCGCCATCCGAATGCAGCTATGCGCCTGAGATGGTGTACCTGTTAGTTCTCCCCACCAATGCACGTTCGTCTGAATGAGTCTCAGCAGGCCATCCGGGCGAGCCAGCGCATCAAGACGATCCATCTGCTCCCGACTGAAGACATAGGGTTCGTCAGTCCGGTCGGCTGAAGCATCGTCAGGGTGACCGACAGCCTGCAACCTGCCATCGCGTCGGAAGTACCACCACCGCAACCCATTCAGGAAGCGCTCACGCTGCGCGTCATCAAACACCTGCAGCAGCGCATCCAACGAGCGGGTATCCGCGAAGCGGATCAGGAACGCCTTCCCCTCATGGTCCACAGCTTCCATCTGGTCCTGGAGGTGCGCGACTGGATCAAGAGCCGACGCGATGCGATGCAAGAAGCTCAGCATCGGCTTGCCCGAAGTCTCATTCAGAACGAACTCAAGGAACGTACGCCGTTCGGATTCTTCAACCGGTATGCGGACCACGGAGGGGGCGATTTCTGCCAAGCCGGGCCCGTCATAGCGCCCCTCGTAGAGTGACTGCGGATGCAAGCCCGGAAACCGCGAGCGTAGCCGCTGCGCGAAACCGGTATCGAACGCGTTGTCGACCAAGGCATACACGTTCGCCTCCGGCAATGCGCCAAAAAGTTGTGCCAGAGCGCTATCCGGGAAATCGTTCACCCAAGCAGGTTCATCCGAGCGTCTGCGTTGAATCTGGAAACGGGTTGCCATGGTGCCAATGACCTCGATGTCTGCTAAATCAGCCGTTCCTGCTACCGAGCGAATGACCGCCAGCCATTGCGCGCAACATGCATTCGACACAGATGCTCTGTGGAAACGCCGGCAACGGATACGACTGGTTCACCGGCCCATCAAAGGTGCGCTGCGCGGCCTTGTAGGTAATCGGCCCGGAGCACTCGACGGTGATGTTGCCGTCCTCCAGCGTAATGGCTGCACCGGCCGCCGTCGCCAGGCGAATCCGCTTGGCCGCCGCAAAATCCACGTTCATGTTGGCCGACACTAATTTCAGGTCATCCTTGGCCATGAGCTTCAGCGTGTCGTGCTGCGCCTGAACGTCGATGTTGCCCTGGCCGGCGGTCAGTTGCAGGCCGATGTTGTTGTCACCCGCCTTGGACAGGCCCGCCGCCACGCCGATCGCTTGCCCAGCGTGCATGCGCGCCTGTTTGCCGACGGCGATGTTGGTGTCCTGGCCGCTGCCCAGGGCGATGCTCTCGCCGTTGGCCAACTGCAGATCCTGACCGGCCACCATGACCAACCCGGCGCGGCCGTTCGCATGCACCATCGCCTCGCCCTGGTGTGGCACCTTGCCCGGCGTGCTGGTGTTGCCGGCGCTGGCATCCTGCTTCGCCGCATCGAGCGCCTTGCCGTCCACCATGCCGGCGGCGGCCTTCTCCTGCTTGGCCAGCGGCGCATTCTCGTCCTTCGCCGACGACAGGCCAGCGGTCTGATGGGTGACGGCCCCTTGGCCCAGCGATTGGGTGAGCGCCTTGGCCTGCTTGATGAGGGCAATGCCGGCGGCGTTGTCGCCTGTGGGCACAGCTTTGCCGCTGGCGGCGTCGCGGTAGGTGGTCAGCAGCAGTCCGGCCTGGCCGCGCACGGCGGCGTGGCCGTCGGTGCGCAGCTCGAAGCCCTGACCACGGAAGCTGCCGCGCCGGTTGTCCTGTTGGTGAACGAGGTGGCCAAGGTTGATCTGGCTGTGTAGCTGCGTGGTGGCAAGCTGCGTGCGCAACTGACCATCGCTGTCATCGAAGACGAGCTGGTTGTAGCCGCTGCCGCCGTGTTCGGCGCTCTTGAAGCCGGTGTGCGCAGCAGCGTTGCGGTGTCCGTCCGCGTCGGTGCCCATGCCGTGCCAGGCGGGGCTGTGGCCGCCCGCCACGTTACCCTGGGCGCTCGGGGCCGTATCGCTGCCTTGTTTGTAGAGTGCGGCCGTGTCCATTTGAGCTGCGGTTTGGCCGCCGGGCGTCGGCGCAACGCCGGCCTCGCCCTGACCGTTGTAGAGGGCACCAATGACGACCGGCTGGTCGACATCGTCTTCGCTGAACTTGACGAGCACTTCCTGCCCAATGCGCGGCAGCCATTGCCAGCCCATGCCGGAACCGGCCTGCCGCTGCGCGACGCGTACCCAGCGGCTGCTTCGGTCATCTGCACGCTCGCCTTGTTGCCAGGGAAAGCGCACGCGGATTTCACCTGCGGGGCTGGCATGGTGCTCGCCGTCTCCGCCGGCTTGGGTCTGGCCGTCCGGGCCGACCACGATGGCGCTGTGTACGCCTTGCGCGGTGGGCGCCGCGTAGAGACGGCCGCAATCGGGTTCAGTCACGGCCGGGCGCCAGGGCCGGCGTGCGTCGCCGGCGCGGAAGACGCCAGCGTAACCGTGCGCGCGTGCTGCTTTGAGCAGATCGCCAGTCGGCGTGCTGCGTTCGACGGGGCCTTCTGCTTCTTGGAAACCAAAAACGCCCGGGCCGGATTCCGGCGCGCTGGGCGGCGTATCGAATGCCAGCGCGGCATCGAGCCCGCCCAAACGCTGGCTGAGCGCGTTGTGCGTATCGACGGTCAGGTTGTTGATGCCGCAGTGCTCGACCAGATCCATCAACAGCGGATAGGCGCCTTCCACGTCTTGCGGCAGGTGCGGGCAATCCACCACCTGCAGACGCGTACCGCTGCGCAGCGTGCGCACCGTGCCTCGCCCCGAGAACAGCAGTGCGCGCGCCTCCAGGCTTTCCATGACCTGCTCGGCAATGCGCTGGGCATTGGCGGAATCCGGCGCCAGCGACGGGCTGATGGACAGATACGCGTCGGGGCTGCCGGCGCTGGTGGCAAAGCGCGCGGGCGCATGGGCACGCACGCTGTGCTTGCCTTCCGGGTCCCACGCGGCCACGGCAACGCCGCCGGCAGTTGTGCGGGTGTGGCAGGCCAGTTGCTGGATGGCGTCGCGCTCTTCCAGGCTGTGCGCGCGGTGGAAGCGGATGCCGCCGGCCGCAGCCGACTCCGTGTCTTCCGGCAGCTGCGTGCTGTCGGCAAAGATCACCAGCGTGTGGCCGCCGTGCGCCTGGTCGTCTTCCACCGTGGTGAAGCCGAGCCCCGCCTCGGCGAGAAGGCGTGTGACGAAGTGGTAGTCCGTCTCGCGAAACTGCGCGATGTGCGCGCGTGTACCGAAATCGCTCATGCGTGCTTCGGCACCGGCCGCGTAGCGCCACGAGGCGTACGGCTCGTACGGCGACAGCATCTGCTCAATGATGTCAGCGAGCGGCCGATTCTGGAACACCTGGCTGTGGCGCTGCTGCGTGGTCAGCCAGAACCATGGCACCACCGTCAGGCGATAGCGCGTGAGGCTGCCGTCCGCGCCGAGCTTCTCAGCCAGGCGGATCAGGCCCGTGCGCTTGGTCTGCGTACCATCGGCCAGCGTCGTGACCAGCGTGACCCGCTGGCCCAGCAATGATTTGAGCGCGATGCGCGCATTGGCGCTGACGGCCACCACGCGCCATTCGAACAGTTCGGACAGTGCCTCGCGACCGAGCCAGGCTTCCACCGCCAGATCCGCAAGCGGCCCGTCGCCTTCCAGCGTGTACAGGCGGCGTGTGGGGGCGAAGAGGTTCTGAAGAAGGGTTGTGACTTCCATGCGGCGATCTGCCCGTTACAGGTGCAATGTCCAACCATCCACCGGCGGCTGCACGCGCGCAGGATCTGGGCGGGGGGATTTGTTTTCGAGAAGTTCGGTAATGGCATCGAACGCTGCTAGGCGCGCAGCCTCATCAGAGGCATAGCCCGTTTCTGCCCGACAGATTTCGGTTTGCCGGATGGGGCGAATTTCGTAACGCCATCCGTTCTCCTGCCGCCACACCGTGGTCACATAGCCATCGGCCGGAAGCGACATGGGGCCATCGAAACTGCCGCCGCGCTTCCATGCGCGGGTCAGCCATAAGAGGCGCTTGGTCGCCCGGCTGCGCGGCGGCGGCTTCGGCTCGCTCTGTTGCGGTTTCACCCGCAACTCGCGGGAACAGTCTTCGTCGACGCGCAGCACGCCGTGGTAGTTGTGATGACGTAATACGTGCACCGGCCCCGTGAACACGCCACGGCATCGGTCACACGTGCCGACACCGGCGTCGCCCTCGTCGGCAGCGACGCGAATCCACCCATCGCGCGGCAAGCCGGCCTTGATCCATCGGCCTTGCTCCCAGACAGTGGGCGGTCGGGTTCCGCGGGCTTTGCGGGGTGACCTGATTGACCTCATCGACGACCAGCACGGGTTGACCAAAACCCGGGATGGTAGAGCGGCTGTGGCCCGTTATCGCTGAAAAATATCGAAATCAGACTTAAAAAGAACTGTCCACCAGACCCGATGCTGGCATTGCTTGCATGCGCGCTGACACGGTTTTCAGCCCGAGGCGGGGCCGATATCGCACCGGTCAGCCCTTATGATGCGTAGCCTGGCGTGACGAGACTCAAGACGCAAACATTCTCGGCGGTTGAGACGATGCAGCAGATCCATGACACGGCCTACCCAATGCTGCCGGCCGAACTGGGGGAAACGGAACTGGCCACGGTGTTCACCCCGAGCCCGGCCGAAATCCGCTTTGTTGCCGACCAGTATCGGCAAGCGCCCACGCGCGCGCTGATCCTCGTCCAGCTCAAGCTGTACCAGCGGCTGGGCTACTGCCCGCCAGTTTCGGGCGTTCCGACGGCCATCGTGCATCACGTGTGTTCGGTGCTGCGCATCCGCCCACTGCTGCGCAGCGTGCTGGCACGATACGACCGTTCAGGAAGCAAATCCCGCCACCAAAAGCTCCTGCGCGACTTTATCGGCATTCGCACCACGGACGCGCAGACACACGCGTGGCTTGCCGATGTGGCCGCGCACGCGGCGCGCATCAAAACGGAACTGCCTGACATCATCAACGTCCTGATCGAGGAGCTGATCCGGCACCGCTATGAATTGCCGCCGCTGGCCGCGCTGACCAGGATCGCTGCCCACGCCCGCAGTCAGGTCAACGAAACCATCTACCGCACGATCGTCGAGGCGCTGGGGCCCGACCTGATCGTCAGAATCGATGCGCTCTTCGACAACCGTGGCGGGCGCACCGGCTGGGATCAGGTCAAACGGGAACCCAAGCGGCCCGCGCCACGGGAGATCGCCGGGTTCCTCAAGCACATCGAGGCGCTGCGTGTCTTGGCTGATGGCATGCCGGTGGCACCGGAGATCCTCACCGCGCCAAAGTGCACGCAGTTGGTCACGGAAGCGCGCGCCCTGGATGTCCAGGAAATGCGGTCGCTCAAGCCCACCAAGCGCTATGCGTTGGCTGTCCTGTTCATCCTTGCGCAGTTGCAAAAAGCACTGGACGACGTGGCCGAGATCTTCATCAAGACGGTGCGCAACCTGGAACATACGGCCGAATTGCGCCTGCAGCAGTACCAATTAGCGCACGCGGACCAGCTTGAGGCCCTGGTCGGTCAGTTTCGAGACGTGCTCGGTGTGCTGCAGGACGACACGCTGCCGGCGGAAGCCCGTGTCGCGAAGATGCGCGCGGCGCTGGGCGGCGATCCCGATGGGGTACTGACCCGCTGCAATGAACACATCGCCTACGCGGGAAACCATACGTTTCCCTTCATGCTGCGTCCGTATCGGAACCTGCGGGCGCTGCTGTTCCAGTGCCTCGATCTGCTATCGCTCAGGGCCAGCTCGCAAGACGATGCGCTCCTGCGAGCGCTGGACTGGATGCGCAGCTACAGGACCTCGCACCGCGAATACCTGATGCTCAGCGACCGTGACGCGGCCAACCTACCGCTGGGCTGGATACCGGACAAGTGGGAGAAGCCGATTTTCCCGAATGGCAAGAGCGGCCGGCTGATGCACCGCAAGTACTTCGAGCTGTGCGTATTCAGCCAAATCATGCGGGAGTTGAAATCGGGTGACATCTATGTGGAGAACAGTGACCAGTACGACGATCCACGTGTGCACCAGGTGTCGTGGGAGGAGTTCCGGGCGGAACTACCGCGCTACAGCGAGCTGGTCAATTTCCCGGTCGACGGCAAGGCATTCGTCCAGGCGTTGAAAGAAGAATTGGGTACGCTCGCTGACGCGGTGGACTCTGAGTTCCCTGCCAACGACCATGTGGAGATCAGCGAACAGGGGCTCATCCTGCATCGGCTGGAGAAAGATCCCGATCCGCCCAACAAGCTGCTGATCGATCAGGCCATCACCGCGTCGATGCCACCGGTGAGCATTCTGGACATCCTGATCGAGACCGAGCGGTGGCTCGACTTGCACAAGCTGTTCGGTCCGCTGTCGGGGTTCGAAGCCAAGATCGACGATCCGCGCAAGCGGTTCATCACAACGCTGTTCTGTTATGGCTGCAATCTCGGACCGAGCCAGACCGCGCGCTCGGTGAAGAACCTGAGCCGCAAGCAGGTCGCCTGGCTGAATCTGCGACACGTCACCGAGGAGCGCCTGGACAAAGCCATCGTGCAGGTCATCAATGCCTACAACCGGTTCGCTTTGCCGAAGTTCTGGGGTTCCGGCAAGCGGGTGTCGGCCGACGGCACGAAGTGGAACCTCTACGAGCAGAACCTGCTGTCGGAATATCACATCCGGTACGGTGGCTATGGCGGCATCGGTTACTACCATGTCTCCGACATGTACATCGCGCTGTTCAGCCACTTCATTCCCTGCGGCGTGCACGAGGCCGTCTACATCCTGGATGGGTTGCTCAAGAATGCCTCCAGCGTGCAGCCCGACACCGTCCATGGCGACACGCAGGCGCAGAGCGGGCCGGTGTTCGGCTTGGCACATCTACTGGGGATCAACCTGATGCCGCGCATCCGAAACATCAAGGATCTGGTGTTCTACAAGGCCGACCGGCGCCGGCGCTACAAAAACATCGATTCGCTGTTCCGGGGCACCATCGACTGGGCACTGATCGAGCGGCATTTCCCGGACATGCTGCGCGTGGCCATCTCGATTAAGGTCGGCCGTATGACGCCGTCGACGATCCTCCGGCGCCTCGGCTCCGAGAGCCGCAAGAACAAGCTGTACTTCGCTTTCCGAGAGTTGGGCCGCGTCATCCGTACGATGTTCCTGCTGAAGTACATCAGCAACCCCGACATGCGACGGGCCATCCATGCGGCCACCAACAAGAGCGAGCAGTTCAACGACTACGCGCAGTGGCTGATGTTCGGGGGAGAGGGCGTCATCGCCGAGAACATCCGGCACGAGCAGCGCAAGGTCATCAAGTACAACCAACTCGTGGCCAACATGGTCATCCTGTACAACGTGCAGTGGATGTCGCGCAAGCTCAAGGAGCTTCAGGAGAAGGGGTTGCCGATCGACGCCGAAGTGCTGAAGGTGCTGTCGCCTTACCGGAAGGACCACATCAACCGGTTCGGCGATTACTTGATGGACCTGCACAAGAAGGTGCCGCCGCTTGATCCGACGATCGATTTCTCTTTCAAATCAGCCGCTTAGACTCATTCTGGCGGAAATTTTACGAATCCCGGCCGACCCTCAAGTAGGCTGCTCAACGATGAGAGCGCGGAGCTTGAGGACTACGGCATTGCCTCGCTCTTGGGCGATGGCATCGTCAGCGCGGTCGTGGTCTCGGACTCGGGTCCGATGGAAAGGCTCGCTGCATTGAAGCCGTCTACATTCATTCGCTACAAGCGATGGGCGTCGGAACTGGCGGATATTGCGCCAGAAAAGCGCGGGCATTGCTCCAGGATGGCCGCCCTCGTCGCCGAACTGGCACGGGGGATCGCGCCGGCGGCCGTCAACCCCTGAAGAATCGGGCCGGCGAGAATCTGCGCCAGCTATCCCACGCGGCTTTGATCCGCTCGGCTGGCCTATTTCGTGTGCATGACGTGGCGTCGTGGCTGCCGCGATCGCCGGACGGGGGGCGGCGACTTGCCGGCGAGTCACTAGTCATTGCCAAAGCTGCGCCAGGAATCCCACGCGGCTTTCACTCGCGCAGCGGAGATTTCTTCCGCAAACCCCAGCTGGTTCTGCACGCCCAACGTCGTTTCGCCTGACGCAAAAAGAGTCGCGGCAAAGCTGTTCCGGAGTATTTGGGGGCTGATGCTCTCGGCAGCGGCGCCCTCCCGGCTCGTGTACACCCCCGACTCCTGCATGACCGCCTCACAGACGCGCAGTGCCATGACCGAGTTCATCGCACGCCCAACCAACCGGGTACCGGTGCCATTGCGGCCACGCCGGGAGATCCCTGCAGCGCTCCCTGCTTCGAGGAGGTCGATCCATGAACCGGAGCTGGGCATAGCCACCGGTGAACCTTCCTCGAGGGCCTGCAGCCTGTCGGGATCAACAATCTCCGCCGGGAAGACCAGATCGCCCACCTTGCGGCCCTTCCTCAGACATTCACGCTCCCACTTCCGTCGCTGCGCCAACCATCGTTTGAGCAGATCCGCCGCGAACGGCATGACGCGCACCTGGTGGAAGAACTTCGAATCCTCCTCCTGAACGGTGATTTGTACGGCACGTTTTGTCTCGATGCAGCTAACAGTCAAGCTCAGTGCCTGGTGAACCTTCAGGCCGGCCCCGAGAAACACCGCCACCATGGCTCGGTCACGTAGCTGTTTGCGGTGCGTGGTGATGTCGCTTGCTGGCTTGAGTGCGCTGTTCAGATGGGAGACCAGCCCGTCGTACTCAGACCGGCGCAGGAAGCCCATTTGCAGCGATGTATTCAATAAATTCTTTCTACCCGGCTCTATCCCTTGGGCCGAACAGCTAGCGGGATTGAGCCGCTCGTTGGTGGTTGCATCGGCGCCAAGCAGGTGCTTGAATACCCGTTCCAGGAGCGCACGATATCGTTCCCGCTGGCTTGACGAGTTTGTCTCCGCGAGCGTCGACAGAAAGTCTGAGACATCCTTCGCCGTTGTCTCGGTGACCCGGACCTTCCGCTCTTGCAGGAATGAGAGGAATTTCCCCCACTGCAGCTTGTAGATCTCGACTGAGGAGACTTTCAGCTGTGGTGCATCCTTTCGGCGGCCCTTCAGCGTTGAGAGCCAGCCGTCAAAGGCTTGTTCGGGGTTGTTCTGCCAGTCGACGGCTTTCGGCTCGAAGATTTCCTTGTTGGCCATGTGCGCTCGCGGGAGATGTGGAGGGGGCCTTCACGCTTGACTGTTAGCTACATTATATATTGGGGTGCGAATAACGGCATATATTCGACCTTTCCCCCGCCAAAATCTGCCTATTTGTCCGCGGCATTGATGGAGATCTGCAACGCTTTCGTGGGCCGGTGTCGGTTGTTCTGCAGCCTATAGGTTGTAGCCATACGCTGAATTGGCCGAAACAATCGCCGGCGCCGGCACACGTAAGCTGACCGAACAAGGTGTCAAATGCCTTCTCCTCCCGTCGTCCCCCTCCGACTGCAGGCCACGGTTGCGGGAGCCGAGCGCGCATTCTTGGCCGCGGCGAAAAGCGCGCGGCCAAGCGGGGTTGGCTTGGTCCGAGACTGGAAAATCGTATGCACGATCGACTGGCCAGATACCCGGCCTGGGAACGGCATCGACGTGGCCATTTGCTCCGATCGGATCGAGTCTTCGGCCATGCCACAGCCGCGCATCATTGGCTGGGTGTGGCGGCAGTTTGCTCCAGCCAGGCGCTATGACAGGCACGGCTCAACCTGGCTCGATATTGGTTTTGCCGGATTGAGCGAGGCGCAGGACTTCTTCAGGCTTTACCACGATGTTCGCGTAGGGCTGATCAATCCGGATGTTCTTAGCCCAGTCGTGTCGCACTCTCCGGCCGAAGTGAGCGCATTGCTAGTGCCGTCGCGATCCACGATTCGGTTGGATGAGGGTGATATCGCAGCTACGTTTGGCCAACCGACCGATAACGGCACGAGATCGCTGCTGGATCAATACCGGGAGGCAACCGCAGGCATCACCCACGCCACCGTAGCCGACCAGCATGCGAGACAACGGATCGGACTAGACTTGCTCTGGAGGGCGCTCTCGAGGCGGCACGCCGTATCCTGCCAATTGACGGGGCTCCAGGAGCAAGCGCATCTTCGGGTCACACACATCAAGTCGTGGGCCGCCTCCTCGGACGCGGAAAGGATGGATTTGTCCAACGTCCTAGTACTCACTGCACACATCGACGAAGCGTTCGGCCCCGGGTTTGTCTCGTTCGATGATGACGGCTCCCTGTTAGTCTCGTCAGAGTTTCGGGACTACTGCCAGCTGCGTGAACTCCCTTTCCTAGCCACGGGACACCTCAGGCCGAAGCCGAACAAATTTATGCAAAGGTACCTGGCCTGGCACCGCGCACATGTCTACCGCCGCGCACCATCTGCCAGGATCTTCACCCCAAACTGGCTCGGCAGTTTTCAGGGGCACCGAGGCGGCTCGAAGTAGGGCTAGTCGGAAAAGAAAAACCCCGGCAGCTCGCGAGAGCACCCGGGGTTGGTTTGGATCAGACAGCGGGTCAGGCCTGCTGCAGCCAGGGGCGCCCCCCCCTCTTGTCGCTCGGTCATGCCCACGAAGCCGCATTGCACGCGCATTTCGCATAAATGCTTACCGGTTACGTGCTTGGCGCCGGGCCTTGCACCGATCAGAAAGAAAAAGCCCACCAGACATCGGTCCGGTGGGCTGGGCGATTAAACCGCGCGTCGTTCGAGGACGGTGACGGTTTTGGGAACCATGATGGTTCGTTCAACCGGCGCGAAGTCGGAAAGCAACTCAATGAAGTTCTCGCGAATTTCATCGCACGCAGCATCGAACGCCGTGACGACGTCGACGCGCGAGCGCAGTTCGTCCATGCTCATGTCACTGAAATCAATATCCTGATCGATGGGACGCATCGGCCAGGGCGAAAGCGTGACCGGGGACTTTTCGTAGTTCACGCGCCCGCGATCGCCGGTGGCCGAACAGACGCCACAACGGTTGTCCGCGGAACAGTCCTTCAACAGCGGTTTGAGCTTGCTAACGATAGCCAGCTTTTCCGTGTCCGAGAGCGCGATCGCCTGGATTGCCGATTGATCGAGGTAGACGTCGTCGTGCCAGAGGCCCCCATTGCGAAGGATCTCGGCGCCGATGATACCCTCCGCGCCCTCCAAGGTAGGAGCAACTCGCCTGAAGTTCCGCTGGCCGCACGACCGGCAAAAAGACAGATGCTTCGTGCTCTGGTACTCACTGCGATAGAGGACCAAATAGCCACCGGATCGCCCGTTCGTCCCAATCGTGTACAACCCGTGCATGGAGCGGGTGAACTCGCAAATGGGATCATTGATGCGATCCCAGTACGTCTCCGCCCCCAGCATGTCGTACGCAGCAGCGGTTTGCTCGCGGTTCAGGCCAATTCGGTCGACCTTGATGCAGTGGGCATAGGAAGTACTGCGGTTGTGGCTGCCAGCGGTGTGGTAGCGGAAGTGCGAGGACAAGAATTCCGTCATCGCAGGGCGGGAACGGCGGTCTACTGCTTTGGAAAAATGGCTCATGATCGATCTCCTGGGTAAGAGGCCACTTGCGATGGCCTGACAGGTAGGAGATGTTTCACACGCAGCGGTACTCAAAGAAAAGCCTCCAGTCACACATCGTGAGCTGGAGGCTGCGATCGCGGTGCGATCAGGTTATGCCGGTAGCGGTTCAACCTTGACGGTGACCCACGTTCCGTTGACCAGATGGTCGGTCAGGCGGCAGCCGTTGAGTTCGTAGACAAACATCATGCCGGCCTTAGCTCGGATGCCCATACATTTCTCCTCAGCCCGGCGCGGTACCGAACAGCTGCGCGCCGGCATCCCGGAACCGCTTCAGTGCATCCCGCAGGCCATCGGCATTCGGCAGCACCTCCGCTTGTGTTTCGGCACCACCAGGCGCGTAGAGCGCGATTCCAATGGGTTTGCCCGGCTGCATGCTGGTGCTATCGGTAGTCCAGTCAGAGATCATGACCTGCCAGGGGCCCGATTTGCCTTGGAGCTCGAGGAACCAGCCCGAGTACCCTCCCCCGGTTGAGGCTTCCGTAAGGCCCTCCGATCGAAGAAAGCCGTCGATCTCGGCGCCGGTTTTAAAGGTGTGATCCATGTCCAATCTCCAGTTCGAGAAATTCTAGCCTGGTGCAGGCTCTATTCCTTGCCTCTTGATATGAACCGCAGGTGCAAACAAGCCGACCGGTCATCACAAGAAACTGGCCCGTTACACGCGAGTGTGTGACGGGCCGTCGATGGTTAAAGTGCTATAGGCTCAGGAATGTCCTGGAGCTGCTCGTCGGAGACGACTTCCAACTCGTCAAGCCGTTTCCGCGCATCCAAGACAATATCGGCAAAGGCCGGATCGTCCGCGGGAGCGCCACGAAGGACCGTTACGCCAACATCGTCGACAAAGGCGAACCAGGCAGGGGGACTGCCATTGATGATCTCGCGATCACGCATTGTCTGTCCTCCGATCAGGCTCCCAAGCGTCATCGAGCAGCATGACTCTCCGTCCACGATGCAGCCTGAGACGATCATGCCGCCAAGCTTGTTCGTCTGGATACTTGCGTCTACGCCGCCACCATCTCCGATATCGACCGCGACTCGGTAGCCGCAGCCGTGACAATGCGCCGCCGAGGACTCGTACCCAAAATTGTCCTCATACAACGTTGCAAGGCAATCCTGCCCACAATGAGGACAAAGCTCCTGAAAATCGACTTGCCTGGAGGTAGACATTCTTGTTCCTTCTGAAGAATTGAGGCCTCGGATCTGGCCTGAGATGCCGGGATGATCAACATCGCGGCATACCCGGCAGCACGCACGAGTTGCCGCAGGAGGGAGCCGCCGCCCCGCCGCGATGGCTCCAGACAAAGAAAAACCCCGGGCACTATGTGCGCCGGGGCCATGGGTTACTCCTTTACGATCACGCGGCTAGCGGGCTCGTTCCGGCGGGTACCGTCGTCGATCAGGTGAGCGATTTTCGTCGCGAGGTCGCGCAGGAGAACCCCCGCATGGACCACCTTCAGCACCATCGTTCCCTCAGTCTGGACCAAAATACGGAGTCCGTGCTGACCAGGGGCATGCTCGAGGACCAAAAAACCCTTCAGTTTCGAGGTATCCACGCGAAACTGCAGGGCAGGCGCCCGTTCGGCCTGGAGGTCATCGACATCTCGGAAAATGATTCGATCGATGTCAGCGCCGGCGTCAACCAGCATCTGCCAGAGCGTTCGCTCACCGTCCGGGGCATGGAGGACTTCCACAACCTCAATCATGTTGAGAAGGCGCTGCGATTTGATCAGGTCACGGTCGACCGGCAGCTTTGTTGACGAAAAGCCATTCACTTCGGTGTTTGCGGATTCGATCATGCTGTTTACTCCATTGGTAGGGTTGGTAGGGGCATTCCCCCTTGTCCTTGCCAATGGGAATGAGTCACACACGTCCACAACCAGAAGCTCCGGCCAAAAACAAAAAGCCCCGCTCATCTTTCGGATGAACGGGGTTCTGAGTTGCACTACTAGAGTGCTAGTCGATGCGACGAGTTTTGAAATGCGCAGTGCCTACTGCGCAGGCGGATCGCTCCGCTTTGCATCGTCGGCCGCCGGCGTCGTGCTGCCAGCTGGATCTGCACCATCCAAGATGGCCTTGATTGCCTTCAGTGCTTCCGGACGATCGTTCCTCAGCAGATTGTCGAGATCACTGAGCAACCTGTTCTTGACATGTTCCGCGGCATACTGTCCAGCTCCGTCGATGACGCACTGGATGTACGCCACACGTTCTGAGGGTCGGCCGGAATTCGTGAAATTTTCGCCAAACAATGCTTAAAGCATTGATCAGAAAGACAAATTTGGTGTTGGCGTCAGTGCCGTTGTCGAATGCGGTGTCACCCCGGGGACGGCGGCGCTCAGCGACTGCAAGCGACCCATCTGAGACATCCAACTGCTGGGCGACGAACGGCTCCTTTGGCCGATGAAGAGACGGTCGCCACTTCGGTTCGAGAGACCGCTTCATCAGCCTGTGCGGACGAGCGCGAGGAGATGCTATTGAAGCCCGCTACCCGCGCTCGCCTCGCCCTAGCGGCCTCCGTTTGTGACATTCTGCAATTGTTCGCCGAGTCCGGCGATCCCGACGCGCATTGCGTCACCCGCCTTCAGATACCGCGGCGGCAGGAAGCCCATGCCGACCCCCGGCGGCGTGCCGGTGGCAATGACGTCGCCCGGCATCAGGGTCATGCAGCGGCTGATGTAGCTGACCAGTTGCGCCACACTGAAGATCATTGTGCGGGTATTGCCCGCCTGTACCCGCTCCCCATTGACCTCCAGCCACATGTCGAGCGCCTGCGGATCTGCGACTTCGTCTGCGCTGACCAGCCATGGGCCGATCGGGCCGAAGGTGTCGAAGCCCTTGCCCTTGTCCCACTGGCCACCGCCACGTTCGAGTTGGTATTCCCGTTCAGAGACATCATTGATCACGCAGTAGCCGGCCACGTGCCTAAGCGCGTCGGCCTCGCTCACGCCACGGGCCAGCGATCCTATGACGACGCCAAGCTCGACTTCCCAATCACCCTTTACCGAGCCCTCTGGCAGCACCACGTCATCGTTGGCGCCGCTGATGCAACTGGTCGCCTTGCTGAACAGGATGGGTTCTCTAGGAATCGGCATGCCGGCCTCCGCAGCGTGGTCGGAGTAGTTGAGTCCGACCGCGATGAACTTGCCGATGCCGTTGAGCGGCACGCCGAGCCGCGGTTCACCGGGCACCTGCGGCAGCCGCTCAGGGTCCAGCGCGGCAAGTGCTTGCAGGCCCTCGGGGGCAATGAGGCGAGTGTCGATATCACGCAGCAGCCCGGACAGGTCGCGCAGGTTGCCATGGGCATCGAGCATGCCGGGCTTTTCCTGGCCCGCGGGGCCATAGCGAAGCAGTTTCATCGTTCTAATTTCCTGAGTGAGAGGCAGGGGATGCGGCAATGAGGCCACTTCATCGTTCCGCGCGCACACCGGTTGTCTGGGCAATCTGCTGCCAGCGGGCTGCGTCGTCCGCCAGGTACTCCGCGAATTTGGCGCTGGGCAGCGGCGTGACGATGCTACCTTCGCGCGCCAGCCGGTCCCGTACTGCGGGAAGTTGCATGATATTCATCAGGGCGCCATTCAGTTTCGCCACGATTGCCGGGGACGTGCCTGCCGGCGCCAGTACGCCTGACCAGAAGCTCACCACGAATCCCGGCTGGCCCGCCTGAATCATGGTCGGTACATTAGACAGCGCGGGCAACGGCTCCTGCGTAGTCACCGCCAGCGCGCGCACCCGCCCGTTCTTGATATAGGGCAGTACGGGCAACACATTGCTGAACATGACTTGCACCTGGCCCGCCATCAGGTCTGCCATTGCTGGGCCACCACCTTGGTAGGGCACGTGCGTCCAGTCGAGCCCCACCTTTTTCTTCAACAGTTCGGTGACCAGTTGCTGCGGCGAGCCAATGCCGGTGGACGCGTAGTTCACGGCGCTCGGATGCGTTTTCGAATAGGCCAACAGCTCCGCGAACGACCTCGCCTCTAGTGTGGAGGAGGCGACCAGCACGAACGGCGACTCGGACAGTAGCGTCACCGGCACGAAGTCCTTCGTCGGATTTACCCGGGTCTTGGCGTCGACCGCAGGGCTGATGGTGACGTTGGCTGTGGCCATCAGTAAGGTGTAGCCATCGGGTGCGGCGCGGGCCGCAGACTCGGTGCCGATTGCGCCGGACGCGCCGCCGCGGTTGACAACCACGATGGGTTGGCCGAGCGTCTTCGACAATTCGGCTCCCACCACGCGGGCCAGGATGTCCGTGCCGCCACCGGGAGGGTAGGCGACGATCATCTGGATCGGCTTGGTCGGATAGGTGGCCTCGTCCTGCGCCTGCACAGGCTGCCCGACCGTCGAAAGCGCGGCCAGCGCGGTCGCCATGCACCATTTCGCGTGTTTCATTGTTGTCTCCATGTCCCGTCGTTCACTCTGTCCAGGCTACTTTGGCTACTTGGGTTATTCGGCGCGCACGCCGGACTGCTTGACGATTTGGGCCCACTTGCGCACTTCCTCGCGATGGAAGGCGGCAAATTCCTCCGGCGTATCGCTTACGGGATCCACGTATAGTGCCGCGATTCTTGCCCGGACGTCCGGCGCGGACAGCACCTTGACGATGGCGCTGTTCAGGGTGCTCACCAGCTCCGGCGGCACCTTCGCGGGCGCGAACACGCCGAACCAGCCGAGCTGCTGCAACTCGGGCATGCCCTGCTCGCCAAAAGTGGGCACATCCGGCAGCAATGGTGAACGCTGCGCCGAGTTCACCGCAATGGGCCGCACCCTGCCGTCCTTGATGAACGGCATGACCGCGCCAGTCGTCACCACCATCGCGCTGATCTGGCCGCCAATCAGATCGGTCAGGGCGGGGTTGCTGCCGCGGTAAGGCACGTGGCGCATGTCCACGCCGGCAAGCTGTGCCATGCGATAACCCAACAAGTGCTGCGGCAGCCCGATACCGGGCGAACCGTAGGTCATGGTGCCGGGTCGGGCCTTGGCGGCTGCAAGCAGCTCACGCAGCGACTTGATGGGAGAGTTCTCCGCCACCACCAACACTTCCGGCGCGGTTGCTACCAGGCTGATTGGCGTGAAGTCGTTGATGGGGTCGTACGGGCTCGGATGATGCATGGCCGGCACGATGGCGTGGGTTGCCGCGTGCCCGAGGATCAGCGTGTAGCCGTCCGCCGGCGCCGTCTGGACATACTTCGTGCCGATCAGGCCCGAAGCGCCGGCGCGGTTTTCCACCACGACCGGCTGCTTCCAGATCACGGTCAGGCGCTCCGCCAGGACGCGGGCCAGGAAGTCGGTGCCGCCGGAGGGCGGGCCCGCCACGACAAGCCTAACAGGCCGGTCCGGGAAGGTGCCGGCCATCGCCAGGCCGGCGCTGACCACCATCATGAGCGCGCCGAGCCCACGGACCATCGAATGGCGCAATAGGGGCATATTCATGGTTGTCTCCTGAAGCATCCGCGTGCGCCTTCTCTGCGGCGCTACGCTTGTCGCAGCGTCTTAGCCTCGCGTGGGCCGCACGTGGAACGCCTTGCTGTCGCACGTATGAAAGGCCAGCACATCGCGGTCGATCTCCGGCCAATAGCCGGCGCGCAGTCTGATGGCGCCCTGGCCGAACTCCAGCGGATTCGCAAACAGGCGCTGGCTCACTTTTAGAAAGCCATTCATTTCTCCCGCGTTGTCGATCGCGTGTACGGCCACGCAAGCTTCCATCCAACAACCGATCTCGATGGAAACACCGTCGCCCATCACCGGCGTCATACCGAGCTGGCGGATGCGGTGCAGCGCATCGCACAGCATCCCGGCGCTGCCGACCTTCTTGAGCTTCAGCTTGACGAAGCCCACATTGCCGATGGTGGCCGCACGCTCGATTTCCTCTAGGCCATAGATGGACTCGTCGAGCATGACTGGCACAGCCGATGTCGCCGCCACGGCGGCGTTGTCGGCCCAGTCTTCGGCGCCGCAGGGTTGTTCCAGTAGCTCTATGCCTTGCGGCTGCAAGCGCCGGGCAAAGGCGATGCCGTCCGTGCGGCTGAAGCCGCGGTTGGCGTCCAGCCGCAAGCTGGCGCGCCCGGCCACCGCAGCCTGGATCGTCTCCAGCCGGTCGAGGTCGTCCTGCCAGGCATAGCCGACCTTGACCTTTAGCGTGCGGAACCCCTCCTCGACCAGACTGTCGACCTCATCCCGGATGCGCGCCGCCTCATGCTCCTGGCAAGGCGCCAGCAGCGGAACCTCCACGTCCCGCCGGACCTGCAGCATCGGCTCGCCAGCCAGCATGTCGAGCGCCGCGAGGGTGGCGCTTACCACGCCAGGATTGGGCTGGATCCACGCCTTCGCCAATGCCGCAGCCCGGTCGAAGGGCAACCCGACAATCCGCTCGGCCAGGGTGCCGGCCACTTGCCAGGCGCCTTCCACGGACTCATGCGTATAGCCTGGAATGATCAGGGCCTCACCCCAGCCGCAGTGTCCGTTGCTGTCCTGGATCTCGATCACGATGGGATCGAACAGCGTCAGGTCGCCCGACGACAAGCGGTAAGGCGCAATCAGCGGGAAAGCGAGATGGCGCACGGTAACGTGATCGATGGTCCCAGCGGCGCTCCAGGGAAAACCGGCGGTACACGCCACGTCGGGAAATGTATGCATAGCCGCGCTCCTCAAATCACGGCCTCGCCGGTAATCTGCGTGCGGTACATCAGGCGCCGCGTGGAGGGATCGAAGCTGTCGCGCCGGTGCATGGTGCAACGGTTATCCCACAGAATCACGTCGCCGAGCTGCCATTGCTGGGCCCAGACGAATTCCGGCCGTGTGGCATGGGCCCAAAGGGCATCGAGCAGCGCCTCGCTTTCCTCGAGCGGCTGGCCGGGCAGGTAGGCATTGCGGCGGCGCCCGAGAAACAGGCAGCGCTTGCCTGTGACCGGATGAGTGCGCACCACCGGATGCACGGCGCCAACCGTATGGCGAGGATCCGTGATTTCGGCAAAGCCCATGCGCAATTCCCCCGCGCTGTTGCGGCTCGCGTCATGCACGCAGTGCAGGTGTTCTACCTGTGCCTTGAGGTTGGTCGGCAGGGTCTCGTAGGCGAGGTACATATTGGCGAAATGCGTGTCGCCGCCGCTCGGCGGAATCTCCACCGCATAAAGGGCGCTGCCCTTGGGAGGCGTGGCGTTGTACGTCATGTCCGAATGCCAGACTGCTTCGTACGATCCCAGCCCGCCCACCGGCTTGCCGTCGACGACGACATTCGAGATCACCGTGATTTCCGGATGCTGCCAGGCGAAGTCCTTGCCCATCGTCTGGCTCGCCACGGGGGCGCGATCGAGGTCGCCAAACAATCGCGAGAAGTCTGCAAGCCTTTGCAACGGCACTTCGCCATTGCCGCGAAAGCGCAGCACGAGGTGCTCGGCCCAGGCCTGCCTGACTTGCCGGAGTTCTTCGGCGGACAGGTCCCGCTTGATGTCGACACCGATGACATCGGCGCCAAGCGCCTTACCGGATGGGACTATTTCAATGGAGGAGACGGCGAGTGCGGCGTCGGCCATGGTGGATTTCCTTGCGCTTGGCGGTTGGGAATGATCTCCACATTAGGGCTGATGAATTTATCCGTCCAATTTCATTATGTGATAGATTTATTTGTACACGGTATATATCCATGAAATCGAAGATCACACTACGGCAGCTCGAAGCCTTCCTCGCGGTCGGACGTACGCTCAGCTTCAGCGAGGCCGCCCGGCAGGTCCATTTGTCTCAGCCGGCGCTGAGCGCCACAGTGCGCAAGCTGGAGGAGCAGGTCGAGGCGCTACTCTTTGACCGCACCACGCGGCACGTTGCATTGACCCCCGTGGGCGCGGAACTGCTGGGTATCGTGGAGGGCCTGTTCGAGAACTTCGACGGCGCATTCGCGGCAGTGCGCGATTTCGTCGAAGGCAAGCGGGGACGGCTGGCGATTGCGGCCTCGCCTTCGCTCGCGGCTGCATTCCTGCCGGAGGTGATTGTGGCGTTCGAGGCGGCGCACCCCGGTGTCGTCCTGCAGGTGCATGATGTACTGTCCGACGTCTCGATCGAGATGGTGCGGCAAGGCACCGTCGACCTCGCGCTGGCGCCCGTCAAGTCCGACGAACACGACCTGGTGCATCGCGAGCTGTTTCAAGACAGTCTGGTGCTGCTCTGCCACTCCGAGCACCCCCTTGCGCAGTCCCGTACAGTGACCTGGCGGCAATTGCAGCCTCACCGCTTGGTGTCCCTGAAAAGCACCAGCAGTGTGCGCCACCTGATGGAAGCAGCCTTCCTGCAACAAGGCCGCGCGCTCAGTCCGGCCTTTGAGGTGGAGCATGCGAGTACCGTTATCGGCTTTGTCGCCAATTGCCTGTGCGTGGGGGTATTGCCGCTGTCTCTCCTGCCCCTAGTCAGGGTCGGACAGGTCACCTACCGGCGCATCACACATCCCGAGATACAGCGGGCCATCTGCGCGATTACGCTAAACGCCCGCACGCCGTCGCCGGCCGCCAAGGCATTTCTCGATCTCTGCAGTGAATTCGCGCAAAAGCGAAAGAGCCCGCTAGTCAACTCTGCTCGTTGAAGCCGATCGTGCTCAGGCCGCCTCGGGCATCGATATCGGCGCGGCCAGGTTCCTCGCTGCGTAGAGACCGATCATGGCAAGACGCGCATCGCGGCCGGGCGAATGAGCTGGGGGGATACACAGTGATATCCGCAAGCTCTGCACAATGCTAATCATGTAGCCAACATCAGCCCGCCGAAAGTCTGGTGAGTGCCGGCGAACAGTCGTTCAGGCCGAGGTTGGCGACCGTCACCTCATGGCCGGCAAGGGACCTTCGCCACAGCACAAGGCCCGGTCATGCTCTCGGTGTACGATGTGCGGGGAGAGCCGTCCCAGTGGGACAGGACATTGTGGAATCTCAAAGTTCGTGCATGGGGGGCAGATATGGGGTTTTCTTGCCGAAAGTTTCTCATCGCCCACGACGATACTCTCTGGCAGCTGCCAACCATCAAATTCCAGCGGATGCTGCGGGAGCCGGCCAACCACTGCTTATCCACTTTTGCCGGGCAACGCGCACGCATGGCCGATGTGGTCGTCGAACTCGTGGCCAGAGAACCAGTGCGCGTCGTTCGAACAACGTTTTCTATTCTCACGTTCGATGCCGAAGGTCGCCTCGATCCAGGGGCATTCGAAAGGCAGCAATTTGCCCTCGCGGAGTCGGTCGTTGCTCCCGTCTTCGCCCCGTCTGCGGATGAGAGCAAGCAACCTGTCGTCGACGCGTCTGCGCGATTCATTGCGCAAGGGGGCCAATGGGTTCCGTCACGAGCGTTGGCGCGAGCGATCGATGAGACCGCGTTAGGGCAACGCCGGTGCCTACGCCTGTAGGCAGTTGTGCAAGCGAGGCGCTTTAGTAGCTGCGTATGCCGGCGTCTACGCGCAGAAACCGGCGGGGTCGATCCATTCGAGGCCGATGGTCCGAGCGCTTCACGAAGGCCAGGGCCAATAAGCGCCTACTGTGGCGGGGCGGGCGCGGTGGGTGGTTGAGCTTGTTGCTCGCCCACTGTATGCGCATGCCGCCGGTCGTCCTCGGCGTGCAGGTAGATGCCGGTCGTCTCAATCGAAGCGTGCCGCAGGTTCTTCTGAATAAAGCGGATATCGGTACCCGCGTCGGCCTGGTGCGAAGCTGCGGAATGGCGCAGCCAATGCGTCGAGGCACGCGCCAGCGTCGCCGCGCCGGCCGGATCGCTCGCCTCCAACACGGCGGCCGCCCGCCGGAACACCTCCTTCGCGATCAGATAGACCGCCGTCGGCGTGAGGTGCCGCTGCGCGTCGCCGGCGACGCTCAGGATGGCCGGGCTCAGGTCACCGGGCCCCGGCATCGGCGGCAGGCCGTGGAACGCGCGATAGCGAGCAAACTCGGCCATCAACGCGTCGCTCACTGGTACCTCGCCCTCGGCGCCGCCCTTGCCGACAACGTACAGCCACCAGCGCCCGCGCCGCTGGACGAAGTCGGCTGCCTTCGCGTGGGCGGCTTCGCTCGCGCGCAGCGCCGTATGGTAGAGGAAGCGCATCACCCAGCGGCTGCGCTCGTAATGCTGGCACTCGCGCGGCGTGCCCTGCGGCCAGCCCTCCATCGACGCGAGCACCGCCTGCCACAGCGCATGATCGAGATAGCGCTCGACGCGTCGCGCGCGCGAGCCACGCGTTGAACGGCTGCGGCGCAGGGCAAGCGGATTGCCTGCGAGGTAGCCGGCCGCGACAAGGTAGTCCAATAGACCCGAGAGGATACCGAGCGCCTGACGGCGGCTGCGCTCGGACAGCGGCCCGTCGAACAGCCGCCGCGCGCCGCCGCGGCGCGGCAGCGCCGGGTCGGCCCAGTCCGTCGGCGCGGCCAGAAACTGCTCATAAAGCAGGAAATCCTCGCGCGTGAGGCTCGACATCGGCTTGCCCAGCGTGCGCGTTGCCCAGACGAGCAGCCGTACCACTTCCTTTCGGTAGCTGCGCAGTGTGTGCGGAGAGCTCGCGTATTCGGCAAGCCACAGGCGTACGGCCTCGAGGTCGGTATCGGCCGTGATCTGCCGATTGGCGCCGCGCGCCCGGTTAGTGCCGTCACGGCCGTCTAGTGCTGAGGACAATACGAATGGCAGGAGTGATTCGGGGGCTGGAGCGGGCAGGTTCATGGACTGACGCGATTTTGCAGCGAGGTCGCGCATCGTACACCTACGAAGGTTACGATTATGCGCGTTATCGTAAATTTCTCTGACTTGTGATTACAGATATAACGTAATACGATCATATACACCACTCAGAATCTCGCAATTCCATCCTCTCAGCCCGCTTCCGCCCATGAGCCGTATCAGCGATACCCGTCTACGCACCCGTGAAGCCGCCGCGCGCCTGGTTGCCGCGGGCCGGCACCCGCATGAGCTCACCGTCGACCTGATCTACGCCGAGATTCGCCAGGGCAGCCGCACCACCATCAACGACGAGCTGAAGCTGTGGAAGGACGAGCAGGCGCGCAACGACGCGCTTTCCGCCGCACTGCCGGCAGCAGTCGCTAACGCCATGCTGTCGGTCTGGGCGCTGGCCGTCGAACAGGGGGAACAGGTCTTCGCGCAGCGCACCGGGGAGTTTGAGGCCGAATCAGTCGCCGCCACCACGCGCGCCGAATCGCTGCAGGCCGCCAACACAGGGTTGCAGGCGGAAGTACAAACGCTTCGCACCCAGGTCGACGACCTGCAGGCGCGGCTCGCCACCGCGCTCGCCGATCACGCCCGAGGCCAAACCGAACTGGAGGCTGCCATCCGGCAGGCCGAAGCCGCTGCGGCTGCGCGCGACGCCGGTCGCGCGCAAGCAGAGCACGCCTTGCGCGAAGCGCAGTCCGCCCATGCCCGCGAACTGGAAGCACTGCGGGCCGCCCGTGCCGAACACGAGGCCGCCCTGCGGGTGGAGGTCGACCAGGCTACCGCCCGGCTCGAAGGCGTGCAGAAGCTCGTCATGCTGCAGACCGAGGAAGCGCGCGAAGCCCAGCGTCGCGCGGAAGCTGCCCTTGCGAAGGCCCGCCAGCGTAACGAGCAACTTGTGGCTGACGGGCAGCGGCTCTCCGCCGACGCTGCCGAACACCGCCGGCTGGCCGAACGGCATGAAAAACAGCTCGCCGGTGTCATGGAAGAGACGCGCGAACTGCGGCGCGAGCGCGATTCCTTGACTCAGCAGGTCGCCCTGCTGCAAGGCCAGCTCAAGGGCCGCGACGAGTCTGCGCCAGCGCGGACAGCCAGGCGTCGCGCCGGCTGAGCCCTCAGCGAGCAACGGTTTTCGGAGTCCCGCGGAGCGCGTCAGCGCCCGCGCTACAATCGGGCCTTCGGTCATCGCCTGCGGGCGCTGGACCGATGCAGTGCCATGAGCAACCGCCCGACAGGAAACCGAGCCTCATGAACACGAACGAACCACAAACACCAGCCTGGCAGCCGATCGCTGCGCTGCCGGTCATTCTTGATCTCGCCGGCGCGCAGATTGAAGAGGTACAGGCCACCTTCGACGCCCTGACCCGGTGCCGGTCGCGACCCCATGTGCTTGACGACGCCACCCTGGCCCGGACGCGCCGGGTCTACGGCGAACAACGGGATTTTCTGCCGATCCAGCGCGAGCAGGTGGCACGGTGGCGATCCGGGCCGCTCACACCGCAGGAGCGCGAAGCACTTGCTCATCTGAGCGCGCGGATCGACCGGCTGGCGGCGCTGCTCGACGATCTTCTCGCGCTGGCAGACGAACTGCCGCACGGCACGATCGACCGGATCATGGGCATGAGCGATGCGGACCTTGCCGCTGCGGTGTTATCGGGCTCGCTCAAAATGCCGCAACGCTGACAGGCGGAAAATGCAGCAACGGTACCGGCTGGCTCGATTCGCGCGGCACCTATGAACCAGATTTCCGAAACCGCGTACCCGTTACTGCCAGCGGAGATTGCCGCAGACGAGTTGCGGGCAGTCTTCACGCCCAGTGCCGCCGAAATCCGCTTCGTGTACGGCCAGTTCCGGCAAGCTCCAACACGCGTGCTGATTCTGACGCAGCTCAAACTGCTCCAGCGTCTGGGATACATGCCGCCAATGTCAGACTTGCCGCCCGAAATCGTTGCCCATATTTGCTCGGTGCTCAAGGTCCGATCGCCGCCCCGCACAACGCTCAAGCGCTATGACAGGTCAGGCAGCAAGTCTCGGCACCAGAAGGTGCTGCGCGAATTTGTCGGCATCCGCGTCGTTGATGCGCTTGCCCATGAATGGCTGGCTGTTGTAGCGGCCATCGCGGCGCGCACGAAGGCAGAGTTGCCGGACATCATCAACGTGCTGCTCGAAGAGCTCATCAGGCAGCGCTACGAACTGCCGCCGCTGGCAACCCTCTCGCGCATTGCTGCTTCCGCCCGCAGCCGGCTTCACGAGGCCATCTACCAAGCCTTCTCCGACGCGTTGGACGAGCCGCTCAGAGCCCGCCTCGACGCTCTCTTCAGCAACCGGGCGGTACGCACGCCCTGGGACGAACTGAAGCGGGAACCAAAACGGCCGAGGCCGCGCGAGGTCGCAAGTTTTCTCAAGCACATTCAGGCCTTGAACGAGCTGGCCGACGGCCTACCGCCGCCGCCGGAAATTCTCTCGGTCCCCAAGCGCATGCAACTCGTCCTTGAAGCACGGGCCCTCGACGTACATGATATGCGCGTGCTCAAGCCGGCGAAGCGCTACACGCTTGCCGTGCTATTCATCCTCGCGCAGCTGCAGAAGGCACTTGATGACGTCGCGGAAATCTTCATCAAGACGGTCCGCAACCTGGAAGGCACGGCGGAACTGCGCATGAAACAGTATCGGCTGGCGCACGCTGACGAGCTCGAATCGCTCGTCAGTCAGTTTCGAGATGTGCTCCACATCCTGCAGGACGACGAGGCGCCGCCCGCCGAGCGCATTGCGCGCATGAGGGCATCCCTCAATGACGATCCCGGCAACGCCCTGAACCGATGCAACGAGCACATCGCATATACCGGCAATCACGCCATCCCGTTTCTGCTGGCCCCGTACAGGAATCTCCGGTCACTGCTGTTCCAGTGCCTCGATATCCTGTCACTGCGCTCGAGCTCCCAGGACGATGCCCTGCTCGGCGCGCTCGCTTGGATCCAGCAATACCGGGCATCACGTCGCGAATACCTGCTGCTGGGCGACGCGGACCTCGCAGAGCTGCCGCTCGACTGGATGCCAGAGAAGTGGGAGAAATTTGTCTTCCCGGACGGGCGGACCGCCCGACTGCTGCACCGGAAATATTTCGAGTTATGCGTGTTCAGCCAGCTCAGGCGTGAACTCAACTCCGGCGACGTTTACGTCGAGCACAGCGACCAGTACGATGATCCTCGCGAACATCAGGTATCGTGGGACGAATTCCGCGAAGAACTGCCGCGCTATGGCGAACTCGTTGACTTCCCGGTCGATAGCCGGGCCTTCGTCCAGCAATTGAAGGACAAACTCAGCGCACTGGCCGACGAGGTCGACGCTGCCTTTCCGGAGAACGACTACGTCGAGATTGGCGACCAAGGTCTGATTCTCCACAAGCTCGAGGAGAAGCCCGACCCGCCAAACAAGATGTTAATCGACCAGGCCATCACGGCGTCGATGCGGCCGGTCAGCATCCTTGACATCCTGACCGAAACCGAACATTGGCTCGATCTGCACCGGCTGTTTGGCCCGTTATCCGGCTTCGAGGCGAAGATCGACGAGCCGCGCAAGCGCTTCATCACGACGCTGTTCTGCTATGGGTGCAATCTCGGACCGGCGCAGACGGCGCGTTCGGTAAAGAACCTCAGTCGCAAGCAGGTCGCCTGGCTGAATCTGCGCCACGTGACCGAAGAGCGCCTGGACAAGGCCATCGTCAGGGTCATCAACGCATACAACCAGTTTGCGTTGCCGAAGTTCTGGGGTTCCGGAAGCCGGGTTTCGGCCGACGGCACGAAATGGAATCTCTATGAGCAAAATCTGCTGTCCGAATATCACATCCGGTACGGCGGCTATGGCGGTATCGGCTACTACCACGTGTCGGACAAGTACATCGCGCTCTTCAGCCACTTCATCCCATGCGGGGTGCATGAAGCCGTCTACATCCTCGACGGGCTGATCAAGAATACCTCCGACGTGCAGCCGGACACGGTCCATGGCGATACCCAAGCGCAGAGCGCGCCGGTCTTCGCACTCGCGCACCTGCTCGGCATCAAACTAATGCCCCGCATCCGCGACATCAAGGAACTGCGCTTCTACAAAGCGGACCGGCGCCGTCGCTACACCAACATCGAATCATTGTTCCGCGGCAACGTCGACTGGGCCCTGATCGAAAGGCACTTGCCGGACATGCTGCGCGTCGCCATCTCAATCAAAGCCGGTCGGATGACGCCGTCGACGATCCTGCGGCGCCTCGGCTCCGAAAGTGTCAAGAACAAGCTGTATTTCGCATTCCGCGAGCTCGGGCGGGTAATCCGCACGCTGTTTCTGCTGCGCTACATCAAGGACCCCGAAATGCGCCGGACGATCCATGCCGCGACGAACAAGAGCGAACAGTTCAACGATTTTGCGAAATGGGTGATGTTCGGCGGTGACGTCATCGCGGAAAACGTCCGACACGAGCAGCGCAAAGTCATCAAGTACAACCAGCTCGTCGCGAACATGGTCATCCTCTACAACGTGCAGTGGATGTCGCGCAAACTGAAGGAGTTGCAAATGAAGGGCCATCCTGTCGACGCCGAGGTGCTCCAGGCGCTGTCGCCTTACCGGAAGGACCACATCAACCGGCTCGGGTCTTATTTAGTGGATCTCCAGCGGAAGGTGCCGCCGCTCGATACGTCGATCGATTTCATTTTCGGATCGGCGTAGAGGAATTTTGGATACCGGGCCGCTCCTGCACGGGGCAGCTGCTGACAAATCCGTACGCGATAGCTGCGTCACGGCTCGGATCGCCCACACAACCCGTGCCTTGGTCCGAGGCAGAGAACCACTTTTTCGTTTCGGATCAAATACTTAAGGCAACTTTGGCGAAAATTTCACGAATTCCGGCCGACCCTCTTCTGCCTCGGTCTCGAAGCTCTTCTCGCCGGAGTCAGCCATTTCTTCTGCCACCTGACGAATGGCATCGTCCTCGTCGACTGCCCAGACGGATACCGAGTAGTCGCCTTGCTCGTCGTCGCCAGGCTGCCAGTCCAGAGTTACACAGAACAGCTCCAGTGCAACCGCCAGTTCAAGTCCAGCTGTCGTTTCGTTCGAGATTGCATTCAGCACAATATGCTCCTGATATCCAGTCGCCCGCGCCCCAAAGGCACGGAACGCCCTGGGGGTTGTTGGAAAGTCCTTGCGAGAAGAGATGTACACCAGGAGAACAGAAAGGGGACGCCAACTTGCCGTAACCCTCCTCTGCGGCGGCCCGCTGCCCGATCACCATGCGCGCCACAGCGTACCGGAAAAGAAAAATCCCCGGGCAGCGTGGATACGCCCCCGGGGAGTGTTTAATTGAACAAGAGATCGACTTGTGCCGATGCCGTTGTCGCCTTCCCGCCCCATGCAACCCGGGCTTCAGGCGGTAAATCGGCAAACCCGACCGACCGACCAATGAGTGCGTCTATGTCGTACTCACAGGTAATACCGAGACGATCCTTGTGTGCGGTACGACGGCAGATCGCATCGTGTTCGTTCTGCTGCGCGTGTGACAGGGAGAGACACCCGTAAGACAAGTACCAAAGGTACCCTGTGGTAACTCCGCCCGGCATCACTCCCTGATCATGCATTTGGAGCAATCGGTCCACCTCGAAGTCCTCGATAAAGCAGGCGCTCTCGAGGTCCACCGAGAAAGTAGGCTCCGTTTCCACTGCCCACGCCAGCTTTCCGTCCTTTAGGGTCGTCAGCTCCGGCGCACACCCACTTCTCTCGGTGAGAGCCTCAAAGTACGGATCACGCAGGCCAGTCCATGTTGCATTGCTAGCCGTCGAATCCCACTCCTTGCCAACGTGCAGGAACCGCGCAACAGGTATCGGGCTTTGCTTGACTGTCGGCACATCTGGCACATCGTAGCGGACTCCTCGTTGCCTGATGTCCCGATGGTCTGCCCAGACCGAAAATGGCATAGCCACGCCGTTCAGAGATTGCATTGCGTCCACAGCGATCATGACATCCAGCGGAAGCAGCCTGAACTTCGGCCGCTCACCAGCATTCGCTGCGCGCAACTCTTCGTCGTAGTCCAACTGCAGCATGTATCGCGTGAGCGCACGAATCATTGAAGGATGGTACGTATCCGGCTGGATCGTGACCCAACCCTCTTTGATCGTCCGCCCCACCCAATGCCGCTTCTGCCAGTCATACCGAGTATTGCGGATGAAACGGTTCAGCTGGTTCAGCCCTTTGGCGTAAGCATAGCGCGCGTCGTACTCGATCATGTTGGCGAGCGATTTGTCCTCCGCAACTTGGCACACGTGGCACCCGAGCCGAGCACCACAGCCGCCCTTCCCTCGCTTCTCGCCGCCCTCATAGATTGCGTCAGCGACAACGGCACACGATGTGCCTGAGGAATGTGCATACACACGTTTCGTCTCTTCGAAGTCCGAGAACGATGGGTACTGCTGACCGCCGTAGATTGCGATGGCCTCCCATATATCATCGGTGCTCCACACCCGAACCGGACTGAGGATCAGCTCTCCGTCCTTGTTGCGAACCGGCACGTCCGAGCGGTCACCGCGGACAAGCATGGCAGCGGCGCGGCGTTGGCCCTCGTCCAGGCGGGTGCCCAGACACGTTACGGGCTCGGGGAGCTTCTCCTGAGCAAGCTTTCTGAACAGCTTGCGTCGGAACATGCGCTGAGGATGGATCTTGAGATCGACAGTCACTTTGAGAGCCCGGGAAGCTTGGAAGGCCTCGGCCGCTCAGAATCTTCAACTGCCAGGTCGAGAGCAGCGTGGGCTGAACCGTCTTCGTAAGAAGCCGCACGCCGTGTTCCTTCGCAAACCGCCGCATCTTCGCCGTCTCAGCTTGGTACAAGGACTGGGACTCAGGTGACTCGACGCCAGTATCCCCTGTCGTCACGATGACCAGTGGATTGCCCCCAGACGCCTTTGCCAAAACTGCCGCGTGGAGAACCAAGGCAGCCACCACAGAACTGTCCTTCCCTCCGCTGTAGGCCACAATAATCGGATGGCCGCCGGCGAACAGGGCCCCGATCGCTGCCAAGGCCTTCTCGATCAGTTCCTGCACGGTGAAGACCATTTCGTCACGCCTGAACAGCTCGATCGTCTTTGTGTCAACCATTTCTTTGCTCCTGATAGCCAGCCGCTCGCCCCGCACGGGGTGGGAGGCATTTGGCGGTTAAGTGGGAAACCCTTGCAGAAGGGAATGCAGATCAGGAACGCGCAAAGAAATAGCCGCTCACATAGTGAGCGGCCGTGTGTGCTGGTAGCCAGCACGTGGTTATGTTGCGGGTGGGTGCCTCAGCCGCGGTTCCAGGCTGCTTGCCCCGGACTCAGACTGCTGCGCCTTCGATGCTGTGGAACACCCATTCCCAATATCCGAGCAGGGTGTCATCGTTTGCTACCTCTGATCGCCACGCCGACCTGGGATGATCTGGGTGTTCAGTGTCGAAGGTCGCTCGCAGCCAGGCTGGGGAGCCCTCCTCGAGCTTTCCGTACGCGTCGACCAGGGAGCGACCGAGCTTTACGCGCACGCGATCTGCGATCGCCCCGTCCGTGAGGCCAGCGAGGATGCCGTTGATCTGGGTGACGAAGCGGGTAGCTACGCCGTCCAGGTTGCCGATCTCGATCGCTGCATCCAGTTCCGCGCCAAGCACGATCGCCGTGGCCGAGCTGGACCTTACCGAGATGTGCCGACCGATGAAGTCGCCGGCGCCACCGAACTCGAACAACTGTGGCTTGTCGCACCGCCAGCTCCCCTCGAACTTGATCGCCTTCAGACCGTGGCCGTCGTCGAACCACTGCGCAAGATCGAAAAGAACCTGCAGATCAGCATCTTCGTCCTCCGTGAACTCATGGTGATCGAGAAGCTGGAAGAGCTCCGGGTCGTTGATGCCGAAGTGCTCCGCCAGCGCGAACAACTCCATTGCGATGCCCTCACTGGTGTCATCCGGGAGTTCGACTCCCAGATCTGACCTCAGCGCCGCCACCCGATCGTTGACTTTCCCCCAGTGCGGTTCATCCTCGGGAGTCGAGGCTATGTAGACCTCACCATTCCCCGGTGTGATCGGGTCCAGTGCGAATGCGCCAAAGAGTGCCATGATCATCGGCGTGACTTTGTCGAGGATCAGAACGCCCGTGGAAGTGCTGTAGGTGTTTGCCATGATGAAGCTCCTATGTAGGATTGGGAAGAGTGTGGTGGTTAGATTTGAACGGAGAGGTCATGACGACCGCGCACAGGAAGCACGCGCGGAACGGAATGGCTTGGCTCCCACCGCGGCGTCCTGCCGTCCTCGGTGACGAGATCAAGGATTGCCCATCCATTCTCTTCGGCGAGTTCGTTGGCATACTCAACCGCGCCTTCGTACGTGGCGAAGTCGCCGACGCAATCGCTCCCACATTCTTCTTCCGGCTTGTAGTGCAGATAGACGGAATAGAACTGGGGATCGACGTTGTCGAGCTCGACGATGCCGCCGCCGGCATCTCGCGGAGAGTGCTCATTGCGTACGCCTTGGATTTCCACGGAGTTGAAACGCTCCGGGTGACCGCCGATAACCTCGTCGGCATAACGATCGGCAAGGCGATCAAGCTGCTCGGAAAGCTGCGGATCTTCCGAGTAGCGCTTCGCCAGCGCCAGGAACAGGATGCTGTCGACGAGCACCCAGCCTGCATCGTCGCCAAGGCTCTTCGGGAACGGAAGAATCTCGCGCAGGCCGGCAGCGTAACGGGTCGCCTTGTCAAAGCTCGACCAGCCATCCTCTGCCGACCAGAAGCCGGCCCCGTGCTCACCAGGCGTAGCATCGGTCAGAGCCGCGGCTTCGGTGGGCGAGTAAAGAACATAGAACTGGTCTTGCATTTGGGATCTCCGGGTGGAAGTTGGACTTGCCCGGAGTGATGAGGAACAGGCGCGACTAAGTCTTGAACACCGCCCCCCGCGTTGATTGTTGACCACCACCGCCCGCCGCCCCCCCCGCGACGGGGAGCCCAGCCATCCGCCCGGCGCCGAGGCGCTCGCGGGCGTCGTGCGCGACAGATAAAAAAATGCCCACCGGTTCCTGAGTCGGAACGCGATGGGAATGGACGGGTTGGATAGTGTCCGGCGATGTGGAACAGCAGCAGTAAGATCCCGGCCGCACTGTGGCCGGCCGAATGAAAAACCCCACCAGTTGACAGCAGTCACCTGGTGGGTCGATGGGGTTACGAAGGCGGGATCAGTGAGCGACCCAGCCAACCTGCGGGTCGTAGCGACCGTTCAAGAAGGAGCCGAAGAAGATCCCGGGATCAGAAGACGCCCGGAGATCGTCGAAATCGGCGTTCACGGCTTCCACGATATCAGTCGGCAAACCCGCGGGATGCAGCGTGCTGCGGACAATACCAACGGATGACATCACTTCTCGAGTGTAGACCCCCCAGTCCGGCAGGAAGACGCCGCCAGCGTTGTCACGGAAGTCCTTTTCGTAGTAGTCCGGTTTCAGGAACCGCACCGCTACCGTCTCGCCGGCCAGAGGTCCAGCAACGACGTCGAACCGGGCCTCGCCGCGATAGTTGGAACGCCAACGTACAATTTTTTGTGCCATAACGCCTGCTCCTGTAAGGGTTGTTCTTGCAGGGAGGAGATGCTCGACATGAGTGCGTAGATTGACTGGCCCTCAAGGGGTTCTAGAGGAGGGAAAAAAGAAAATGCCCCTCAACCGTTGTGGTGAGGGGCACTCCAGGTTTGGAATTAGCGGATATCAGCCGCAGATCCGCTTGAGGCCTCTGTCGACCAGGTCTCCATCATAACTGATGACGACCTCAACGTTTTTGCAGGAGGCCTCTACCGCCCCTAGCGTCCTTGCGGTAATGAGGTAACCGTTCTCGTCCACTTGCGCAGACTGGCCGTAGAAGATCGCGTTCCGAACCACTGCAGCCAAAACTCGCTGGCTGCCCTGATCGTCGGCCCAACTTGGCGCCACGGTATTACGGGCCTGGACTCTACCGCTGCACACCCGAAAATGCTGATAGTGCTTTCCCGAGCGCACCGCCACGGAGTCACAGTCCCCGAACCGACCGACATAGATGATCTCGGCGTCGCGTCCGTTGATGGTCGCGACCGTCGTCTGGCGAGTCTGCGCAACCATGCCTACGGTTTCGTCGATCGACGCTCCGAATGCCTGGCCGCACAGAAGTACTCCTGCAAGCTTAACTGCCAGAATCAGAATCTTCCTCACGATGGTGCTCCACGTTGTCTTGGTACAAGGTAATGGCAATCAGCCGTGATCAAATGTCACTTGTATCTTTGGTCAAGTTCACGGCACGCACAGCACGAACCTTGAAGAAAGAAGCACCGTATCGAGAGGATACGGTGGCCATCAGGTAGTTAGGTCGGACCTACGCCAGCCAACTCAGACCCGCGCAACTGGTCAACCAGAGTGCAAAACGCCTCTTTGTTACCGCGAAAGAACGCGCGAACGACGTCAACTTTGTCGCCAAAGCCGGCCGAGACATTGCCACCAGAAACCGTAAAGGATACGGGATACCCCGCCCCATCGCGGTTCACGCGCAATACGCCCAACTTCAGTATGGATCGCCCTTTGGCCCACCGAAGAAGTTCGCCAACGACCCGACGCTGCAGTTCTTCCTGCGCCGCGGTCGCTCGCTGCCGAGCGGCAAAGGTGTTCTCCCCGGCCAGCAGGCCTTCCGCGTAGCGGCGGGCGCTGTCAGCTCGACGAAGCAACTCGCTCGCTTCGCCGGCACGTCGGACAGAGGCGTCGATACGCTGGGATGCCCGCTTCGTCATTTTCGTGAACCCGACCCCCATGGGGAACGCGTTTCCCTTCCTCATCGGGTCCGACGCTAGGCGCAACAGCCGCGTCGCTCGCCTGGTCAGATCATCGCACTTGGCCATTGCCGTCCTGATCTCGTCAGCATCGACTGAGTTCAGGACAACGCCGGCTGACATGGCCGCACGGATGCTCGCGTCAACTGCTGAGTCACCCAGCGCCAGGGGCGCCAGTTCAGCCACATAGGCAGGCGATGCAGCGACGGCCGTCGGCGTCGAAGCACGAGGCTGGGACAGCGTGCTGATGATCGGGACTGCGCGGGCCTTCGGCAAGTACTTTTGGTACTCGGCCAACGCCACATAGGCAGCCTCCTCAAAGTGCACGCCCTGGATGGAGTTCCCCCGCACGACGATCCGATCCACCGCGCCGCCTTCAATGAACACGATGGCCACACCCTCAAAACTGGCGGGATCGGCACCCAGCACGACGGCTCTGATTACTGCGCCCCCTTCCAGCAGGGCCACGCCGTCCATACTCAACTGGTGCCAAACCGCTTTGGGCTCCGAGGAGCTCAAAGCGTTGCCACGGCCCTCCAGCCGTTCGACCTGGGACAGTCGTTCCTGCAGCCAGCCCGGCAGTGCCAGCAGTACTCCGAACACACTGACTTCCGAAACTGTTTCCATGAGTTCTCTCCTGTGAGGTTGTCTATCACGCCTGAGATGTGGCACAGGAAGGTGTACAGCGGCTTTGGGGGATACCGTTCAAGGCGAGAAGCAAGACACGGAAGCACGGCGACACCCCAAAAAGAAACGACCACCTCTAGAGGTGGTCGTGAGGGTTGCAGATCAGCTATCGTTTCCAGTATGGGCGGAGATCGAGATCCGTCCATATCGGCTTCAGACAGCATGCGCACCTGGGAACTCCGTCCTGTGCTTGCATTTCCAGACTTGTGGCAGCGTCCGCGCAGACCTTGGCCATGGCCAGTGCCGCGGGATTGCCACCTTCATTGGCACTCTTCTGCCTGTACAGCTCCTCTTGTTCCCGCCAACCTTGCGCTGCGTTGGTCAGGCCGTCTCGTACCGTTGGATGCAGCTCCATTGCATTACTCCATGGAATCCGCGGTGACAGGCGTCACGCCGGCGCCGCGGGCGGTGTCCGCGAGCAGCTTTTGTCGCCCTGGTGCATTCGCTGGCATGACGGCCAGACCCGGGGCACTCGCGTGCGTGATCAGCTCCTTTTTCACTTGGAGGTTCAAACTATCCCCCCGGAACACGACCACCTCACCAACCTCGATGCGATGGCTCGCACAGTTCGCGAGGAACTGAATGGCCATCATCCGCGCGCAGATCGGATCAACGTCGCACCCATGGAAACTCCACTTCCGGAGAGCCGCGGCGCCTTCCTTCTCGAGGACAGCACTCGCTGCCGCGAGCATCAGCACCCCGCTGCCACAGGTGGGATCACAGGTTGCGATAAGCCTGCCGCTTGTGTCCTCCTGGGGATCGGGTGGAATAGTCAAATGAGCCATCAGCTTTGCAAGGTTCCACGGCGTGAAGAACTGCCCGAGCTGCTGCTTGCCACCACGGCTCGAGAGCTCCTGGTAGAGCGGGCCGAGGAGATCGAGGAACGGCTCTTCTTCTGCAACCGCCGTATCGTAGGCCGATATCGCGTTGGTGATCTTGCCGCGGACAACTTCCGGAACCGGGTCCCACGCAGGGAAGCCCCAGATAACCATGATTTCGCTCAGCATGAACCTCAGCATTTCTGCCATTCGGTGGCGATAGCCATCATCGAGCTCGTCCGCGATCGCTTTCACAGATTTGGACGCTCGTCGAGATACAACACCAGCCATAGGATCATCTCCCGTTGTCATTGATGACTGGGAGATGACGAACCGGTGCAAATAAGAATGCCGCCCCATATGGATGTGGGGCGGCACGGACGGTTGAATGGGGATGGGCTTATGCCGCGATTACCCCGAGGCGAGCTGCCTGTTCAAGAGCGACCGGCTCGATGCCGCTGCGGATGTCCAGTTCGATCCGAAGATCCACGAAGAAATCCCGCGGCGAGCGATAGCCAAGCGCGCGGGACCAAGTGATCATCATTTCGAACGGCTCGACGTCAGTCACTGCGCGAAGGCGGACCTTCACGCGATCGGCGTTCTCCTGCCGCTCCCGCAATGCATCTCGCAGGTGCCGCTGGAATCGGCTGACAAGGCTGCCTGTTGCATCTCGAGCCATCATCGCACCGTAGTAGCTCCCTAGGGCGCGGAACACCTCCCTGAGGCGCTCCAATCGCACTGCCGCTAGGCGCTCCTTCCGGTCTTGTGCAGCATTGCAAAGCCGAAGAGCTGACTCACCCTCCTCCCGCACCTGAACCGGAATCCAGTCCGGACGCAAAGCTACGCGCTCCGCGGCCCAGAACCGCTCGATCGCCGGCAGCAAGGAGGATGACAAGGCCAGCCAGGACCGACAGTGCAGGTGCAGGGCTCGATCTGCAAGGTGGTACAGCGAGACGGCTTGTGCAAGTTCGCTTCGTGCGTTGTTCATGAGTGGGTTCTCCAGTCTGAGGAAAGCCATTGGATTGGCCGGACATGGAGATATGCGCAACGCCCAACGGGAAGCGCAAGCCCTCTCGGTTCAACCACAGACAACAAAAAAGGCCATCCGAAGTACTCGGAGGGCCTTGATACTCGTTCTCAGGGAAACGCTCGATCGCAATTGCACCGAGAGATCTGCCCCCTGCGCTAGAGCCGACACAGAATCATGGTGCGCCCATAGCCACGGATCTCGATTCGCCCGTTAAGCCGGGTTCGCACGACACGCGCCCTGCCGAGCTGCTTCCGGTTCGCGCGAAGGATGTATGCCGCGTCCTTCCTGGGGATGCTGCTTGCGGTGGATTCGTCCGCCCATCGTTGAATGATGATCGGCTTGCGCTGCAGTACCGGTGTTCCAATCATAGCTTGCTCTCCTCTATTTGCCTTGATCGCCAAGCGCCGGTTGTCCAATCAGCTTGGCCCTCACGTTATGCAGCACATTTGTCTGGAAGCGCCAAAAGCACCGCGCAGGGACTAGTCAGCGAACGGCAAACGGCCCACATCAGGTTTTGATGATGTCAGCACTCGAATGCGCCAATCTGTACCAACAATGACAATTAGAATTCATGATATTTTTGTCGTTATCCGTGGCAAATAATCGGCAACAACAAATGGATAAGGTCGGTACGGCCGCCTCCAGCAAGGCTTTGCGGGCGATTGAAAGCCCCGCGTACCGACCTTAATGGCGCGACGTACCGACCTTAATGGCGCGACACAAAACACAAATTTATTATGATTTTTGCTCAAGCAAAGTGCATTGATTTTCCCAATACTCTGTGCATGGGCAATATTGCTGCGCATTAATTCGGATATTCCCGTTGCCTGGTCCTGCGCCGTTGGCCAACTTGAACTCAATCACATTGGTGCCGTTTCGGAGATATGGCTTCAAATCAACGTTCTCCGCAATCTCAAAGTTGTTCGGTCGCTCAACGCCCCATACTCCACCCGCCCCAAGATCGATAGTCCCGTCGGGATATTGCGCGTTGTTTTGGTCGTTTATATAGTAGCCGAGTTCAAATTTATCGGCATACTGAGCTTGTGCGGGTGTTCCGTTGTTCGCTCGGACGCCGACCTTTTGCCCGTTGATCGCAATCCAGATCCAATTATCGACGTAGGTGTACTCCCACAGAAAGGTTTTAACCTCGCTAACATTCCGAATATTGAAGGCGAACGTGGATGACTCTACCCAATACTGCGTCTGATAGTTATGGGTGATCCACAAGTACGGCGCCTCGTACCGAATGTTTGCACTACCCGTCGTCGCCGAAACCGTCAGCGGCAAAATACCACCGGTGTCGCAGTAGCCCCCGCCGCATTGGACGATCAGGACCTTGTCGCAGTTGGTCAGGTATGTCGAATTCTTCGTGATGTTGCACTGGTAGTTCGACTTCGCATCCACTTCCACCACCTGCCCCATCGTGCACTGCTTATCCTCGGTTACGAGGTACTCGTTGCAGACTTCCGTCTCATGCTGCGCCGGCGTGGTGGTGGTCTTCGGGTAGCAACCACTGTCCGTAACATTGCCGGGCTTGGCGTTGTTGATCGTATCCCCGATGCCCTTGATGATTGGGTCGTTCGGGTTGACAGGGATCTTGACCCGGTCCTGGGGATTCTTCGCCAGAAAGTTCACCGCGTCGCATTCCTGATTGGCGACCGAATCCGGTCCATGTTCGGCCGTTTTGCAGGTTGTAATCCGCCCCACCCCCAGGCTGAACAGCGATGGCCCCCCAAACCCACCTGCCTGCGGAGGATTGTTAGTGTAGAACGGCAGGTCCTGTGCATTCTGGGGGTTCACCTTGTCGTTCAAACCGCCCAGTTGCCCCTTGCCAAAGGCCAATCCATCGGAATGAGGGTCCGCGCCCGCCGCACCTGAAGCAAGCAGGAGTATCGCAGCGCCGGCGCCGGCCAGCATCCGGGTAGCGTTTGTTCTGTACGTCATAGGGTATGCATACGCGTTATGTGATGATCAGATACTAATTGTATGCGGCCTGACATTCAACCGCCATGAGTTCTTCAGCCAGAAGGCACACGCCCGGAACCCATTGAGCGTTGGCGCCAGGCAACGCCCAAGCCCAAGAAAGCAAAAACCGTCGGCATCAGAGATGCCGACGGACGATGAGGTTAAACAGATTCGCTCGGTGCGTACTTCTTACCACGGTAGAACTTGCACACGGGGGCGTTGTCAGCGTCGATGACCCAGAAGGGATTCGGGTACCTTTCATCCTCACCCAACCGTTCAGAGAGCGATTTCGCCACAGTCGTTGCTGCTCCCAAAGAAGTGGCCGGCCACCAGCATGGCGTGAAGCCGACGGGGGTGGTATCGACGGTGTATGCAGATAGGATCATGGGGTCATCTCCAAGGGGCTCGGCACCGGCAGTGGCGCCTTTGAGAAAAAGCACGCCTTCGCACGATGCGTTGGCTTGGCCCTACCGTTATGTCGCACATCCAACGATTAACACGTATAGATACGAACCGCGTATCAGTCGGATATAATCGGGTCCAACGCTAGGACCCACCGGGCCACCAACTACCTATTGACTCATGCAGACCGCGTTCCTACTCTTCCTCGCCGCGTACATCATGTGGCACTTGCTGGTCGTGCTGCTGGGTATCCACGAGTACGGCCATCTCCTGGCCATGAAGAGGGTCGGCATTCGCCCCGACAAGGTTGTAATTGGTGGCGTGAAGCTGTTCACAATCACCATCAAGAAAGTTCCGATCGAGTTCGGCCTTGTGCCCCTGTGGGCCTTTGTGGCGAGCAAACACTATGAGCAGTCGCCCTCCGACAAGCGCGCGATCGTCGCTGCGGCTGGCCCGGCGATGTCCCTGGTAACCGGCATAGCGTTCTATCTTGTCGACGCCATATACCCGCTATGGCTGGTGGGGCTCTGCGCCAAGGGTTCTTTCGTTCTCCTGGCGACAAATCTGATCCCGCTGCCGCCCCTGGACGGATGGACCATCATTGAGCATTTCATCGTACGACGCGGGATCAAAATCAGCCCAAAAAGCCGGCAGTACCTCTTGTGCGCCGGCTTTGTGGCGATCGCGCTAGTAGCCCTGCTGGTGTAGTCGCACCAGTCATCGTGCCAAGATTCCCGCGCGGGCAAGGATTCTTAGTTCTCCAGTGAAGCCACCTGGTCCTGCTTGAAGAGGGCCTTTCCTCTTCGGGCAGCTTCCTCGCGGATGTGCCCCGCGTTGGCCCGCAGTGACTCCAGCATCTGATTTGCGGTCGCTTTGTTGCAACCGTGCTGCAGGAGAAAACTGACAGCGTGAACCGCTCCTTGTTGCACTAAGTCCTGAGCGGTCAGCATTTCATCGGGCATCTCCCGATACTGGGCGGAATCGAGCACGGCGGCATTCTCAATCGTGCACTCGGGGCGAACGCCATCAAGATGCGGAGCCAAGGCATGGCGCAAACCCTCACGATGCAGAGACGCGTCCGCCATCAGAGACTGGTAGTCGGGGTACCCCTCAGCGTCTGCGTATAGATCGACCGTTGTGCAGAAATGACGGGTCGCACAGTGTCTGAAGCCGTACAGGCTTACCATGGCGGCGGCGATGCCAAGGTTTGACACAATTGCCGCGCTCCCGAACCACTCTGACGCCTTGAACCAGCAGTACAGCGCCACCCGCTTACCGTCGACGTCACCCGTCGGGTGCTCAACATAGACGTCCTGGTTGCCGATGTCATACGTGTGCGTGATCCGATAGATCCTCGCTTCCTCGCGTCGCAGGTCTTCTTCGATGTCCTTGAAGTCCTCATCCCCGAGCACCTGGCCATCCTCAGGTGAGCCCTCGTTGATGGTAAAACCATGCTCCGACAGCGCCGCTGCAAGAGCCGACGCTGCCATCGAATCGGTGAATTGGCCGCAGGCGGGCCGCGTGGTCCCGCTCGTCCCGGCGAGCTCTGGCTGATGCTGTCCATCGAGATTCGCCATCATCTTCCTCACGATGTCCTCGAACGTTCCCTTTTCAATCTCCATTTCGCGTTTCCTTCCGTAGGTTTCGTGGCCGGCACGAGCTCCACGCTCGCTGTTGTTTCGCCGAGACAAGTGCATCCTGATCGACGCATGTGTATTATACCTACCTGTTATGTTTTCCAAAGTTGCCGTAAAGAATCGGCAAACGTCCAGGATCAGAAATGTCGAACACTCCTTTGCGGACCCAGTCAATCATCCAGGTACAGGAGCGCGCCCTAGAGCTCGGCTGGTTCCACGACCTGGAAGTCAGCTTCTCCTACTGGCACGGTGGCAAGCTGCTGCTGGATGGTCCGAAGTTCCAATGGCCAAATGAGACTGTGCTGGAGGATGTTCGCGATGAAGGCCAACGACTTTGCCGTATCTACGACATCTCCAGCACCTCCTCGCTCGAGCTCTTGGCGTTCCGCGTGGACAGGGAGGTGCCGCGAGCCAAGTCGCCGTCAGACGGACATTGGCACTACCCAGAACGGGACCAAGGCCTGCCGCCAACCCTCCTGCGCAGTTGCCATCTCATCTGGTCGTCGAAGACCGGAGAGGCACCAACTCTTCGCGACTGGCATGTTCGAGAGGCATGCTTTGCCAAATATGTACCTATCGTGGGTACATGCGTCGGGGCGGCGGACTTGCTCGGTCGCTTCTTTGTGCAGACGAATCCCCTCGCCCAGGACGCCATGCGGCGTGGGCTGGCCATTTTCGATGGCGAGGTGTCGCACCTCACCATAGACGAAGAGCCCTCCGGGCCAGGCGGACGGTTCATTCGGGTCGCCGGACAGATCTCAATCGCGACTGCGCCCGGTTCCCCTCGGACTTCCGATGCCGAACTCTTGGACACCGTCGCCCTGGCGGCGGCCATCGATGTTCGACCGACCAGCCGCGATTTGCACTGGGACACAACTCGACTGGACAAAGAGCAGCAGTCCTGGTCATGGCTCAATCCCTGAATCGATCGAACAGGCTTCGCGTTGCGTGTAACTCATTTCAGGGTGCCGAGACAACCTTACAAGGATGAATCCATGAACGAAGAAACGACGCTCGATAACCTCGAGGAGCTCACCGAATTGGCCCTACGCCCGCATTGGGCAATCGGATTGGCTGAAGGCTACATGCAACGCGGAGCCCAACTTTGCACGCGCGACGGCCGCAGGATGGGGAACGCAGTGGTTGCCGGGTTCGAGACGCGCGGCGAGAAGACTTTTGCGGTCGCTGTCACCGATGTCGGCACTGTCATGCGGTTGAACCAGGGCGAGCTTGCGGAGTGCTTCCATGAACCCAAGTGGCTGATGGACGTCGTCTCCCATGCCGGTGTGCAGCGTGCTCGCATCGCCGGAGAGACATTGCCTTAACCGACACACGCCGCCCTACTTTCGTGGGGCGGCGTTTCATTTGGTGCCCGCGCCTTCTCCAGCCTGCTGCCGCTGACAGCGACAAAGGCCTCGCACACGAACTTACTCGTCGCTGTCCAGCATCACGAGGTTGCAAGACCAACCTCTATGGAGATGAACATCATGAGCAAGACCAAGAAGACCGTGGGAATGAACCTCCAGCTTCCCTTGATTCCACCGATCGTAAAGGGAAACATTAAGACAGGCATGAAAATCATCGGAGCCAGCTCCGGAGATCTGTGGACACTCGACCCTTTTGAGATCATCGTCGACGAGGAGTACAACGTCCGGGAGAAGAACAAGGCCTACTACGACAAAGTCGAAAGCCTCTATCAATCGATGATGAACCCCGAGATTGGCTTCATGCGCGACAGCCCTCTGTCCGTGATCGGAGCCAAGCGGAACGGCAAGGACGTTGTCATCCTCAAGCGTGGCCATCGTCGACTTGAGGCAGCAAAGCGTGCCATCCGGGACGGTGCCAACTTCAAGCAAGTATATGCAGTCGCTACACAGCAGAATTTGACTGAGTTCGAGCGTACCTGCGATATGCACCTCGGAAACAATAGTGACAAACTATCGACTTTCGAGCTCGCCAAACTCTGCAAGACGGCGTCGATCTATGCTCCTGATGTCAAGACGATCGCGAAAGGCATGGAACTCGAACCGGGGTATGTCGAAGATCTCCTTTTGCTAATTGAAGGGCCGTTTGCCATTACGAGCTGGGTGCGTGACGAAGTCATCACGGCGAGTTTCGCCATCGACATGCTGAAGAAGCATGCCGACCAAGCCGCAGATGTTATTCAGCGGACGATCGACCGAGCAAAGGTAACCGGAAGCACAAAGGTATCTGCGAGGCACACACCTGGCGCCCTGCTCAGGAAGGCAGTGACGAAAGCGGCACCCGACATGCGCGTGGCCATCCACGACATCAAGGCTGACCCCGCTTTCACCATGCTCGCGCCTGACACCAAGGCAAGAATCGACACCATCTTCGAGGCCCTGAAAAAGGCAGAGGACGAGGAATCCCTCCTCAGCACTGCCGCCGGCGCCCCGAGCGACAACGGCGAGACGCCCGCTACGGAAACTGCTGGGAAGCAGGAATCCGTTGCAGCTTAATCAACCACGGCCCGCAGATCTTTCTGTGGGCCTCTTTCTTTTGTGGCGCAGAAAAAAGAAACCCGCGCTGTGCGCGGGGCATGGGGCTGGCATGTAGCCCTGGCTACCGCCGCAGCAAGCCAAAGACACGTCCCCAGACGCGGGGCCTGGAAATGCAAATTGACCGCCATGCCCCATCTTTGCGATGTTCCATTGACATACGGGCACCCTCGCTGCGGACTCGATAGTCGAATCGCGTCAGGCCTTCGCAGTGAAAGCACGCCGCAAGCCCCGTCAGGCGATAGACGTCCGGAAGAAGGTTGACCACACGGCCTCTCTGCAGCCGGGTGGCCAGCGGCTTGCCGCACCCCTCGCACGAGATACGGATCTCGGGAAGTACGGCGCCGTCTGAAAATTGGATCGGCAGAGACGCGGACAATGCAGGCGTCTCTTCCCACTCGCTAGTTGAGTTGACTGCTTGTGGATTCACTGGTCGGGGAAGCAATTTGCGTTGGCTGGTCTGCGCTCGCAAGCATAGCACCACCCTTTTCATCCCAGCCACATAGCATAGCTTCCACGTAGACCGCGACCCATCCGGGCATCTGCCGCTTTCCCCTCTCCCACTCGCCATATGCCGCCAGGCGCCGCCCGAACTTCTTCGCCATATCCTCTTGCCGCAGCCCGAGCTTCAGCCGCAAGGCAACCAGGTCGGGCGATGGCAGCGTTTTCTGCGGCTTCAAGATACCTCCGAACAACGCGGTTGCCAGTATCAGAACAGGCTCCGGTGCGCCCTCATGTTCCCAGCGGGTCACCAGCGGCGTCGAGACATGCAGCCAACTTGCGAGCGTCGATTGCGATATGCCTGCGGAAACACGGAAGCCCGCCAAAGCAGTAACCTCGCGATCGCGACGACGGACGCCGAACTCTGCGGCCATGTCGTCCCGGAACCGTTGTGCGGCGTACAGCGATCCGTCCTTGCCATGATAGGCGGCGTCTCTGAAGTGGCGATTGGCGACATACTTCCCGCTTTTGAACAGCCGCACACGCCAGCCGGCATCTGCTGGGTTGGCCGGACGTTCATCTCGGGAAATTCCTTGCATAGCTGGTTCGGCCAGCCTACGGGCTCCCGTTGCTGCTCGGTGCGTAGTTGTGGGCGGTTGCAGCGACACGCTGCCTGGATCGATCGTTCGCGATTGCATCTTCACTCGTTCTTCAAGCATTTGGACACCTGGCAGAGCTGATCCGGGTTACCAATCTCCTCCGGTTCCGCCATCGAAAGTCGGCCCTCCATTTCCGCCGCCGCCATTTCCGCTCCCGCCATACCATCCGCTGGATTCATCGCGGCTTTCCGCGCTTCTGGCGGGGGAGGAGCCGCTCAACATTGCGCCGACCACCACACCGGTAAGGAAGCCGCCGCCCGACGATTCGCGATGCGTTTCGGTGTTGTGCACTGCCGCTCGAGGAGCGATCGCCTGCGCAATAGGTCGACTTGTCACCACTGCCGGCCCGACTCGGCGATGATCACCAGGGTCCGCCACAGGGGGAGTAGTCACGACCCCGGTTTCCGCGGCCGTCTCTAAGCGTGAGGCCCTGGCCACGAGCGCCGGCATCACTCCCTCAATCGATGTGCCGTGCCGCCATTGCGACACTGTTCGCTCCACGTCTTCGCGCAGCTTCCAGATGGACTCCAGGATCAGATCCTTCTTTCCGGTTGGGTACGAAGCCGCCTTGCACACACCCTCCGCAGAGTCCAGACGCTTCAACAAGGCCTCCAGTTCGTCTGGCAGCCGGGCGATGCTTCGTGGCCGATCGCTCGTCTGGACTCGGAAGATCCCCATTAGCACGGCGACCCCCATCAAAAATGCCGCTGGAACGATGAGCCACAGCATCCGGCCCGCCCAGTCCTCAAGCACGGTCACCACTTGCTGCTGGCTGGAAAGCGTGTCGGTAGCCTGTAGCTGGGCAGCACTCGACGCGCCCTCTATGGCCGGAGTCTCTTGGGCGACGTCCGCGCTTTGGGATCGCGATGTGCCGGCGTCGAGGTTGCCTTCGACAAGCGCTTCCTCTCGGGTGACCATGGCCTCGAACAGCTTCGGCGATGATGCAAACTTGAGCGACGGATCAAGCTCCTTCGCCCTGCGATACTCTGCTAGCGCCTCAGCGTGCCGGAACTGGTGTGCATAGACCTGGCCGAGTTGGTAGTGCGCTTTCGGAGATTCGCGCTCCCGCAGAACCTCCCCGAGAAGCGACTCAGCTTTGGACCAGTCCTCTGATCTCACTGCGCTGGCCACATCGGCTGGCGACGGCATCGCAAGTGCCACCGCGGACATCACCAGAAGAGCAACGACCACGCAGAGGTTCTTCGCATTCGCCCTCACGTACGTGGCCCTCCTGCCTTGTCGGCACGCATAGACAAGATCGACTTGTTCGACGCTACGGCCTCGGCGTTATGGATCGCTTCCGGCGACAAACCCTCAATGCGGCTAGTCCAGACCACGCCAGGCGTCTTGTTCCTGACCGACCAGAGATAAGCGTTGTCTAAGTCCCCCGATTTTAGGTAGAGATCGGCAAGTCCTTTGGCCGCGTACGTCGATCCAGCCAACCAGGACCGTTCGAAGAATGCCACGGCGACATCGCGATTCCGCAGCACGGACCTTCCTTCAGCCATAAGCGATGCAGCATCATCCAACAGCGGAACGTCACCAGGTTTCCCTTCTGCCGTCTTGGCCCGCTCGACAATCTGCTCAGCAACGGCTTCGCGGCTGGCTTTCATCTCATAGGTCCGTACGTACCTCAGGAGTTGATCCGTCGCCAACACAGGCGCCAGCTCTGCAGCCCGCGCATCCAGTGCTACATACAGATCCCGTCGGTATGCACGAAAGGCCTCCCCGCAAATCCTCGGGAAGCCGCAAATGCTCGTGGTGTCAGGATCAGTCCTGCCCAACTCGGCCTCCAGAATTTCAAGGGCCTTGTTTCCATCAGATTCGGCCTTTGCCCGATCGATGACAGACACTTGCTCCACCGGTGCACTTTGGGTGCATCCAGCGACTCCGAATACGGCAAGAGCCAGCAATAGCGAGCAGATCCAGCGGTGATAGTTCATCATTCACTCCTGTAATGCGATGCCGTCGACCATTCTGGATTCATTCGACGGACGTTTCGCTACACAACACGTCCCAGTATTGGATTCCAAGACAAACGAGTAGCCCCGCCCGCTTCTTATGCCTCGCCGAGCCGACTGAAGATCCGGTCGAGCTTCTCACCCAACGTCGCCGCGGTGAAGGGCTTAACGATGTAGCCGTCGGCGCCGGCGTGAGCCGCTGCGATGATGTTGTCCTTCTTGCCCTCAGCGGTGACCATCAACACGCGCACGCCGGAGTACTTCTCAGATTGGCGAAGCGTTTGGAGCAAGGTCAACCCGTCCATGCGAGGCATGTTCCAATCCGTCAGGACAACGTCAAACGATCCAGCCTCCAGCTTCTCCAATGCATCGACGCCGTCCTCCGCCTCCTCCACATTCGCGTGGCCAATGTCCTTGAGCAAGTTTCGAACGATGCGACGCATCGTGGCGAAGTCGTCAACCACAAGGAACTTTCGATTCATGTTCATCCGAGCAATCCAGCGGCGTCTTATTGATCCATGGGGAATGAGTTGGCGCCCAGCACCAGGTCTTCACGTACATGCTTGATCAACTCTTCGCCGCCGGCGGTGATGCCATGCGCACGGATGCCGCCGGTAACGGCCCAGTACGTCTTGCCACTGTCGCGGTCGATCACCTTCTTGTGGAGCATCAGGCTGTAGTAGAAGAACCGCTCTCCGTCCCGATAGGATGCGGTCTCCATGACTCCAATCAGCCTGTAGTTCGAATCAAGGGCCTGGACCTTGGCGGGAAGGAACTGGGTCACTACCTCCGTGAACTTGGCCTTGTCCACGACCGCGTCTGTTGACGCCAGATTCATTTCAATCGCGTTGGCGGCCTGCGTCAGGCCGAGGAGCGTTGCGGCCAACGCGCATTTGAGAGCATTCTTCAAGATCAGCCTCAGGTAAGTACCCATACTATTCTCCACATTGACGACCTTCGAGCGGCTCGCTCCGACGCTTTCCCCGGAACCACGAAGGAATCTGGGCGACAAGCAGGCATAGAGCGAGGAAGCTAGCCAACCACATTAGCCCATTGGTAAGCCTTGACCCACCTGATAACCCGTTCATCGGCAAGGCAGCGCCGAGCCAAAGCGCTAGGCCGACGATTCCCACGAGCAGCACAAAGATGGACGCACAGAATGCAATCCGCACCAACAACGACTTCGACATCACCCACTCCTTGATTACCGAGACGACCACGACGGTCGCCGCAACCGGCTGATTGCGGAACCGCCTACGCGCCTGTACAGTTGGGCGAGGCGGACAGCGCATATCTTCCCTCCCCCTTTACAACAAATACCTCGGCATAACGCCGTAAGGTTTGACGGATCTTCTCTCTCCACCAACGGGTGTCAGTTGGACGGTTGCGCTGCAGCTCTTCATAAATATCAGCCAAGCTAGCCTCACCTCCCAGGCGGCGTAGCGCAAGCTCGATAACCTTGCGCCAAATGGGGCCGCTCCCCTGCTTCAGAACGAACTGGTAGTCGTCCTGCATGCGGTGCACAGCAACGGTCTCGTGAAACAAGGCAAATCCCAGAAGCCTGCGATGGCGCTCTTTGTGAAAGAGCGCGAACACCAAGGGGAGCCGCAAGCCATCGAACACATTCCGCGGCACGAGCTCCTGCGCGATGGTCCAACGCTGGTTGTAGTCCACTACGCGGCTCGCGGTCTGGAACGCGTAGGCCGGCAGAAGGAATCCAACCCTCCCCCCTTCCGGCAGCAATGCATGTGCGCGAGCAAGGAACTTGTCCACCAGCGCCAGCTTGAACGGAGGGTTGCCGATGATTGCCGTGGGCCTCGCCTCCAAGTCAACCGTGCAGAAGTCACCAGTGATTACCTCGCGTCCGGTCGCGACTCGCGCGCACTCGGCCGCCAGTGGATCAATCTCAACGCCGATCGCCGGCACATCAGTCGGAATTGCCCCAAGGAAAGCGCCAGGGCCGCAGGCCGGCTCGATAACAAGGTCGTCTCGCCCGAGGTCGCCGAAGTACCGCTCGACAAGCTGCTCCGCCGCCCACGCGGGCGTCGGGTACTGCCCCAATTGGCGAATCTTGTCCTGGTCGTTCATTCTGTTTATTTCGCGCTTCAGTTGGCGTATTGTTACGTGTTACCGTTAGTTTAGTCAAGTAACAAAGGGGGGCTCTAGAATCGATTGAGGTTCCCTGGCTTGAGGATCAGGTTCATGAAATGCCGCGGTGACAAGACCATCTTCCGCTTCTTCGGCTTCTTCTTCACCTCGAAGTGACCAGGCTCAATCTCGTAGACCAGCCCGCAGCCGATGGGGACCTCTTCGAGCTGGATCAGCCCCTCGGGGCATGCGTAGTAGAAGACTTCGGACAGATGTGTGTACCCTCGCCGCTTCTCGGGTTTTGCCAGATCGGCCAGAAAATCCTCGCGAGATACCTTCACCTCGTGAATACACGGGTTCATCCGGTCGGGGTTGTACGACTTGGCGAGAGAAAAGACGTCCGGCCTGACGATGGAGACCCAGTCCGGAACCTCCATGGCCGTTCCAGGTATCGTCACCACGTCTGGAGAGGTGACCTTGAACTCGATGTTTTCCCAAGTCATGCGACCTTGCTGGCGGAGCCATCCAGCTAGGCGGGAGCCGAAGTCGTGATGTCCAGCTCTACGCCCAATCTCCCGTAGATGCTCGAGGGCGAGCTCCTGGTCCCCCGCCTTCGTCAGCACGAACTTGGGCTCGGATCTCGGATTCGGAACCCGCTCAATCAAACCCACACCGAGCAAGTCGAGATCGATGGGGTCCGGCCGGCCAGTAGCCGGGTGGTTGTTCCCCATGAAGTACCAGCGAAGGCGCCGAAAATGCTTGCGCGTGAGACCGACCCTGAGGGGGATCATTTGCGTGATGACGATCGAGTCATCGGCTGTGCCTGTGGGCGTGCTGGAATCAGGCATAGCTTCTTCCATTGTTTGTGCTTGTCGACGGGAAAGTGACTATCGGGCCGTGGCTGGTTGGAGCGATCACGCGGCCCTCAGTCGCCGCTCGTCCTCGCCTGAGAAGACGCGCAGATGGGCGAAATTGGCCGCGATAACTGCCGCACCGTGGTGAGGCGAGACGCTGTTTCCGCACATCCGGACTTGTTTTTCCTTCGTAAAGACACGGCCGTCGTGCCCCACTTCGATCTCGTAGTGGAGTGGGAAGCCCTGCGCCAAGTACAGCTCACGTGGCTGCAGCATCCGCAAGCCGATATCGACGATGACGTATTGCCGGCCATCCACAACTACTGTCACCAATGCCAGGAGCTCTTCCCTCGTGAGTTCCTCCGGCGACCTGCCTGCAAGGTCAACGCTCTCGTGCTCGATCAAGAACCGAGCCACTCGCAGCGCCCGCTCCTCATCCGCCAAGGAGAGCTTCGGCCTCGCAGCAGCCGAGCATCGAGCGGCAAGGTGAGCTTCGACAAGCCCATGGTGTTGCCCCCCTGCACTGATCGTCCGAACCGGCTCGTCCACAGGACGTGCATCACAGTTCCGTCGGAGGTGAGTCAAGTGCGTCGCCACCAAACCAGGCTCGGCGGCATGCAATGGGTGCAGGGAGTGCTTGATCAACTGCTGCTGGGCTCCCTTGTTGGTAATGCTCGTCATGGGTCGGCGCAGATCGTGGCCAGGGGTGCCTCGTTCGTCGTTGAATCCGCCATTCATTTGGGCGAGATAGAGGGTGGACAGACCCAAGGCATGGGCAGCGCCTGCAGCTCGCCCCTTCCCGTTTCCGCCGGCGGTGATTGCCGGCAGCGGCTTGGATAGTTCCAGCCCTGTGGAATCAAATCGGAACTTGACTAGGTGGGCAGCGGCAAGCCCGTTGGTCGACGCACCGCCAGCCCGCCCCACCACCCTTCGGTACCTGATCGGTTTGCGACCTTCCCCGCCAACAGGTGCGAACACCGGTCTGACGTAGGACAACTCTCCGCGGTTGGCGCATGTGATCGTGGGAAGCGGTAGCTCGATATCGTTCATGCGGTCGCTACCATGGTGCGTCAATGGGACGATGAATGGGCTGGCCGTTTCGAGGACGAAGCGCTGAGTACCCTTTGCAATTCTGCGCATGGTCTTCACAACAAGCGGCTTCTTCCCTTGCGACTCGCGATCGAAGATGGACGGGCACTCGAGCGAGAAGTCGATTGCTTCCGCAGCAGCTCTCCACCGCTTTTGGCCTGGAAGCGGATTCTGGAAATGCGTCTGCACTGGCTCTACGTAGGGCAATCCATCCCTACGAGCGATCATGAATAGGCGCTCTCGTGTCGTCTTTGCGCCATAGTTCGCCGCTACGCCGATGTGAACGTCAACTGTGTAGCCGAGCTCCTGGATACTTTTCACGAACTTTTTCCACGTCCGGCCTTCCTTTTTCGGATCAGGAACGAGGAACTGTTGACGCACTGGTACATGTTCGCCGGGAGCGGCAACAGAGCCATCAATTTTGACGACGCGGCCTGTTGCCTTGTCCCGCTTTGCACGAAGCCCACCCCACTTCAGGATCTGCCGAACGCATTCCAAGCTGATCGTCTCTGGTCGCACCTGCGCTGCCCAGCGGTAGCCGACCCAAGCGAGACTTCTCAACTGATTGCTGCGCGGCTGCCCGGCTGCTGCCTGGCTGTGGTGAGTGCAGTCCGGAGACAAATGCAGCAGTCCGATCGGCCTACCTTTCGTAACCTCGTGCGGGCAGACCTCATACACATCGGCGATGTAGTGAGTGGTCTGCGGATGGTTCACCGCGTGCATGCTCAGGGCGTCATCCGAGTGGTTCACTGCGATATGCGGCGGCCTACCTAGCGCCCATTCAATCGCGGTGCTCATCCCACCGCCGCCAGCGAACAGATCTACGATCAGTTTCGAGTCCAGATCAAGCACCGGCTGCGGCCGATATCCGTTCACGAATGTCTCAAAGTCAAACTGATCGCGCAACATAGAACATGCCTCTCCCAAGGTCAGATGATTAACCCGGCGCGCTTTCGATTCACACGCCGTATGTGTACGTGTTATCTAACGTTGTTTCTTTGCTTTTGTCAAGCGAGGCAAAAGAAAACCCCCGCTCGCGATGACGCGTAGCGGGGGTGGTGCAGGGTTAAGTGCAGTGAGCTGTCAGTGCATGGCAGCCTTACTCATCGACGTCCGGCGGCTCGTATGGCGCCTGATCTGCTTGCGCAGTTGCGCGGCCTCCTGAAGCATCTCCGGGCAGACCACTTTCCAGACCGCACAAACGGCGTGTCCGGAGCGAACGACGCGATCGGTTTCCTGAAACTTGTTGAGCTCAAGAATCGACTTCAGGACGCTGTCGTCGAGATCCCAGTTGATGGCGATCTCATCGTCCGCGAAGGCTTCATCGGGCAGGTTCACGTTCAGTCTGGCGTATGGACCCTCATCAGCCCAGAGTTGAATAGCGATCCGACCGTTCGTGAAGACCATTACTTGCGTGGTGATTGCTTCATTCATGAGTATCTCCTTGAGCATGGGTGATCAAACCCGATCCATTGGCCTTGTGGATTGATATGTCCTCCACGCGGCTATATGAAAAAGGCCTGCCGGTTCGGCAGGCCTTATGGGCAACGATCGGGCTTCCAGGTAGTTATCGACCGTGCGCGGACGTCTCGACGTGCGTCCGATCAACCTTGTCTACGGAGTGCAGGAGATATCGCAGGAGCGCCCCGGTGACAAGCAGCACCACAACGACCTTGAGAGGCGAGATCACGCTCAGCGCAATGCCCAGCATCGGGCCCAGGACAACGCAGAACAGGATCGTCAGCGCCGCGATCAGGATCAGGGCAAGCAAGTAGGAGCGCCAGTTTGCGCGAACGTGTTCCATGGGGAATTCCTGTGTGGCCGTTGTATCAGATCGCTATTCTAGTCGTGTTTGTACCTGTTAGGTATCGTTTTGCCGCAAACATGTTCTTTCAGCGCAACCAAACCCCTGTGTAGCGGGGCCCACTGGTGTTCCCGAGAACGGCATCGACCCTCCCTAGGAGATGGCTGTCCGGCACGAAGCCCCAGTATCGGCCGTCCAGGCTATCGCTTCGGTTGTCCCCGATCACGAAATAGTGCCCTGCGGGCACGATGCACTGCATTCCCGCTCTGCCGAAGGCGCAACCATTCTTGGGGTGCAACGCCTCGACGGCGGCCAGATCCGCCCAAGGGGTTCCGGGCCGGTGGAGTGACTGGTAGCTCGTCGATCCGAGCCGCTCGACGAACTGGTCGGCCGCCACGGGATGGCCAGCATCGCTCGTGTAGGTGTAGCTGCCGGCGGGGGCCTGAGGAAGCCTTTCACCGTTGATCTCGATACCTGAATCATCGACGCGGACGGTATCCCCCGGGATTCCGATGACTCGTTTCACGAACGCGCGGCTCCGATCGGGCGGGTACTCGAAAACGATCATCTGTCCTCTAGCGGGCTGGCCGGTTGGGATCAGCGGGAGGTTGAGCACTGGCAGGCGGATGCCATAGGAGAACTTGTCCACGATGATCACGTCGCCAACTGATAGCGTCGGCCGCATGGATGACGACGGGACGACGAACGGCTCCACAACGAAGAACCTCACTACGCATACGCCCAGCACCATGAGGAACGCGTCGCTCCCGTAACGCGCCGCCCCGGACGTCCAGCGGCGCCCACGCGTGCGCTTGGCCAACCAGTCCGCCCCCCATAGAAGGCCACTCACCGCTGCTGCCACCAGCAGTGCTGAGGGCAAAGTGGCCACGTAGACCAATAACAAGAACGGGCCGAAGATCGCACATGAGTAGCCAAGGGACAGAAGCCTGCTGTTGACCTCGTCTGTCTCCCCCCGCCGGCGGCCGTAAGCCACCATGGCCGGCCCAGCGGCGGTCAGCGCCAGACCCGACAGGAAGAGGCTCATGCGACACCTCCATTGCTTGGTCGTTTGCGACGCACGAGTTTGCAAATCAGCCATGCTGCAGACAGCACAGCCAGCCCACCGGACACCCAGCCGACGGTCTCTGCGGCGGCCCACAAACGCACGTACCAGGTGCTGCTGTGGAGTAGGTCCCTGGCAGCGATCGCGACCGACGCGAGCAGGAATGCAATCGCAAGGACGTTGAAAGCGATTGTGAGCAGCAGATATGGGCGAAAGCTCTGCCACCAGTTCACGATGATGGTCCGTACGTTCATTCTGATTCCTTCTGGGGTGCCAGCGACCACCCGAACTCGTCGACGAGCAGCCGCCAACCGGCAAGTGCGCCAATTAGATGGGAGTCGCCTTCTCGCACTGCGTTGACGTTCAGCGTTCGGGAGTAGTAGCCGGCGAGCGTGGCGGCGGCGGCTTCGAACTCGTCTCGGAACGCCGCATGTGAAGGCGTACCTTCACAGGGCGAACAGCTTTCGAACTGGAGAGGGAACGGCTGCACGATCAGTAGCCCGGGGGCAAACGAGGAGCACAGCCACCTCAGCATGAACTGGCCCAGCCACTCGCCCAACCCTTGACCTTGCTGGTCAGCCCTCACCTCAATGCGGGAGAGGTGCAGGATCGGAGCCGACCCGAGCAAACGGCCGACGTCCTGCACGGCCGATTGCGACAGTGCGATCGCCATAGAGCTCAACGCACTACTGGCGCTATCGCAGGCATCCAGGAACTGCCACTCCTCGAGGGTCTGGCCGGCGCACGGCGACAGCAAGTCGAACTCCGCGTACGCGCGTGGAAAGGCCTCGCCTTGTCTGAACGCCTGCGCATGCACGCCTCTGGCATCCACGCCGGAGTCTTCCGAGAGAAAGCTATCGGACACCTGGCAGAGGACACGCCACGGCTCCTTGGCAAATTCGGCGTCCAGGCGGATTCCGTCAGTCAACGCCTCGACTTCGCTGAAGTAGCCGGTCTCTTGCCGGCGCCGCGGCCAACCCAGTTCCAAGGCGGTGGTGGATTTGTTAGCAGTCACGATGTCTCCGTTGATGGGGCCACAACGGCGGTTCAATGCCGCGGCCTAGTTGCGCTTCCAGCCAACAACCTTGTCCTTGAAGCCCTTGCCGGGCGCGAAGGTCGGTACCGTCCTGGAGGGGATCTCGACGAAGGCCCCAGTGCGAGGGTTTCGCGCGGCGCGGGCGGCGCGGGTGACCCCACGGAATGCGCCAAATCCAACAATGGTCACCTCGCCACCCGCGGCGACCTCGTTCTCAATCGCCGACAAGACCGTCTGAAGTGCACGCTCTGCGGCGACCTTCGTGAGACCGCAACCTTGGGCGACTTTCGCCACCAACTCTGCTTTGTTCATGACACCTTCTCCTGTTTGCAACAGAGGCGACTTGGCGTCGCCCCATCCATACTCGTTAGCGCGAGACAAGTCCCTCGCCGGCGGCACCCCACAACCGGCTGACGTAGCCGTCGTCCGCGATCGCGATTTCTTCCCTCCGTGGACGGCCGCCAATTGCCAAGGACGCATGGCCTGATACCTGCGCGCGAATGGAATCGAGGGCGAAGGTTCTGCAGGAAGCGTTCTTTGTGATGTGACAATCGGCCTGAGAAGTGACCAGTGCCTCGCAGTCAATCGAGCTCATCCCGCCGGCGGAGACTGTGAGGTGCCGGCAGCGTCCGCCTGCCGATACTTCACTGGAGTCGGCCCCATGGATCTCGAGCGCATCTACGTCGATATCGGCGATGCTGACGATCGCGTCGCCGCCCGCGGCAACGCCGGCGATCTGGGGCGCGGCAATACCGACGACTACGCGTCCCTGATGTTCGAACGCGTGGTGGGCACCGGGATCGACCTCGATCACCAAGGTGCCCTGGCTGACAACTGTGCTGACGGCCTGCAGCTGCGCCTGCGAGCTGGCGGAAAGCCTGAGCTGATGGTCGGGCAGTTGGTGGAACTGCAGATCGAATGGCCCGACAACGCGTAAGCGGGACGGAACCAGGATCTGCCGCTGCTCGGCGAGCATCTCAAGGTGGACGTCACCAGACGACTCGTTCGATCGCCGGCCAGTCAACCTGCGGATGCAGCACCAGAGAACTCTCAAAGGCTGGAAACCGCCCATCATCGAGCCCCGTCCTTGGGCAGGAAGTGGATGTCGTTTTCCTCGGCGTCATAGGCCCAGTGTCCATCGGCATCAGGTGAATACGCCTCTCCTTTCAACAGTTCAAGAGCAACCGCCCTTTCGCCGTCTCGCAGATCTGGGAGCCATCCATCCACCATGCTGGTGAATCGCTGCTCGTAGAGCTCGTAGAACTGGCCACATCCCTGGTTGGCCTGCGCCGACATCTCGCGGATCGTGGCTTGAAGGTCCTCTCGCGTGAGCGGTCGCAACTCATACTCGCGTTGGCCCCAGCCGGCCTTCCAGTTCTTTGCCAGTGCGATATCGCCGGCGACGAACGGAGATGGTTCAGGGTTTGGGTAGCTGGCATAGCCAGCCTGGAACGCGAGCTCGATGGCCAGAGTTTCTTCGCGCCTGTCGGCAAACAGCCTGCTGAGCGCGATCGCCGCGCTCGCCTCCAGCGCGTAGACGACCGGATCTGCTGGAAACACAGTCACAGTCGTGTTTGCATTTTCTCGAATGGCCTCTGGCCGTTCTAGTACGCGCAACAGCAGAGCGCCCAACACGGTGAGCTTCAGCGAGGCGCCATCACGCATGGCATCGGCACCCTCGCCGCTAATTGCGCCTGGAGCCGGCTCCACGAGACCCAACATCCGCAACGATCGACAGGATTCCTCGGTCAACTGTGACGCGGCAAACGCGGCTCGGCGCACTGCACGCAGGCCATCAACGGTCTCCGGCGGCATCTCCACGCAGCAAAAGCGCACCGCCCCATCCTTTGCCTTGATCAGGCTGCGAACTGACTTCAACTTTTCTCTCCTGGGCAAGCACATTCCCACCTATCTCGCTTCATATCGCGTAGCCATACACGCTCAGTGGAAGGCTCACGATGTTCGAGCGAAAAAAAGCCCGCATAACGCGGGCAAGCGGTGATACGAGGAGAAAGGGGTCAGGCGGCGCCGGGCACGAACAGCGTATAGACGACGTACACGAGGCACAGAGTGGCGAAAAAGCCGCTCAGAACGAGAGTCAGTCGATTTTCGGCCAGCAGATCCGTCACAAACGCGTCGAAGTCCGGGGGCACGGAGGAGGCGTTGCCCGTTTTCACGGTGAAAAGGCGCTTCCGGCGCTGAAAAGCGATCAGGAAGATGAAGGCACAGATCACGAGGGCAACACGGGCAGCAACAAGGGCAGTCATGGTGGGCATCAACCTTTTCGGTTACTCAACGGTTCTTATGCTACATAACACGTATCGATACGTCAACAGTGAATTTTAGGCGCGTGAAACACACCATGTGCAGAGCACCAGAGGCTATCGAACCTGAACGGCGTTACGGTGGAGCGCCTCGATACCGCGCTTCAGCTTCTCGCTCTCCCCTGCCTGGTAGCTGGGCCACGGCGCGAACGGCCACTCCGACAGTACCCCGCCCCAAACCAGCGAAGTCGGGCAGCGGTACCGCGCCGTCTCGCTGTCGATTCGCACGAGAGAGATGCCATCGCATTGAACATCATCGACGCCCAGAGCTCGAGCGTCTCCAATTCCGGACTTGTCCCGGTCGCTGAAGAAGACCCAGTGATCGATCGTCGTCCCCGTCAGGTAGATGCCGGCGAGCACGGCCCAGACGATCATGCCGACCCGAAATGCGGGCCCTTCCGCGGCCTGGTGCCTAGCCGCGAGCAGCTTCTTGCCGAACACGATGACGGTTAGCACGCCTAAGGCGAAAAACAGCGGCACGCTCAGGTTAGTGCCTGGTCGCTGCGCCCCGGTGAAAACTGCCTCAAGGCCGAAGCCGAAGATCACCGCGCAAGCCCCCACTGTAGCGGCCAGCCAATGCAGCACGGCGGTTATGCGTTGCGGTCCGTCGCGGTTCGAAAGCGCGCGGAACGTTGCGATCATGTGGGCATACAGCAAGAACGTGGTGGCTGCGAGAAACGGCATGGGTGGGGATGCTTCGAAAAGACGAGGGTGAGAATCGAATGATGTGCGCTCGGGTCATTCGCCGGCGAAGGTGATCGCGTCATCTGGGACGTCGATGCCATGGTGCTCGCGCACTTTCTGGCGGAACGAGTGCCATTGCTCTGGGCCGGCAACACCATGAGCGCAGAAGAGACACTGGGGAGCCCCGGCCATCTGCGCTTCGCCGCTGGCGTGCACGTCGATGCCAAATCGCTTACTGAAGCGGGCAATACAACTCCCATCAGCCCAGTTGACCCAGACGGTGTCGCCCTGGGCGGAGGTCAGGACCTCGAACGCGGACACTTCGGCATCTGGCCGGCCGGGCTCGGCCTGCGCTGAACCGCCCGCAGCGCCGCTCTTTGGCGTCTCAGCCCCCAAGGCCAACCGGTCAAGGAAGCCACTGGCCTTTTCGGCAGACCAAAGCTCGCTCGCTCGGCCATCAGGGTCACCGCCCTGCTGCAAATACCAGTCGCCAAAGCGCCATCCGACCAGATACTGCTCAGACCGTCCGGCCGGCTCTCCGGCAGCGGAGACGTCATCAAGACACTGTGTATCCATTTCGAAGGTCCGTTACGCCGCTGCTGCAGTGCTGGAGCCTATGACGTTCAGAAGGTCGTAGACCGTGTCGTAGATGCCTTCCCTGCAAACGAAGAAGATCGAGCCGCCGGCGTCGGCCTTGAGGAAAGCCTGGCGAACGAGTTCCTTTGCCTTGAACTTGGATGCCACATCGATCAGCTGAGGCGAGCCCTTGCCGAGCTCCTTCAATCGCTCGTAAGCCGCCTGCCCAACGGGCGTCAGATACAGCCCTTCGCGTACGACATTGCCAATGCCGAGGCCTACCGCGAACTTACCCGCCGCGGTTACGGTGTCCAGGACCACATAGGACTCGAGGTACTTCGCCTGGTCTTTGATCTCGCTGGATATCTTCATTTCAACTCAGTCTGTTTGCTCTGATGCGTAGTCAGCAAGGCTGCACTCACCTGTCGAAGTCCATGCCACGGTCTTGCGAGGGAGTTTCGCGGTCATTCTCACGTTCCGGCGAAAGCCCGAACCGTTGGAGGTAGTGGTCCGTGACCGTCGAGAGCAACTGATTGCCGGCTAGCTCCTGACTCAACTCCATCGCTCTTTCCGCTGTGACCGAGACAATGAAGAGTGGCTTCTTCTCCGCAACGTCATCAAGGTAGGCCAGGATCTCGCTTGTATCTGCGAATGCCCCAAACTTCTCGGAGGCAACGATGGCGTGGCCCACCAGCAGTTCTGGTAGACGGATGCCGAGATCGGACAGTTTTGCTGTGAGGGGCTGTTGCTTCCCGCGAGGCAACCGGCCTACCAGCACCGAAGGAACATACGGTAGGTCCTTCGAGTACTGCATGTACAACCCGAATGCTCCTTTACTAGGCTCGTGCACCTTGGAAAGCGCGTCAACCTGCAACCCATCGCCATTTTCCTGAGCATAGTTAAGGGTGAACGGGCTTTGGCCCGATCTTGCCTTCTTTGCCTGTATCCAGAAAAGGCGAGCAAACCCATTTGGCACCAGTCCTTGTCCAGCAACAATCAGCAGAATATCGGCGCCGACAGCGGCCTCTTTCATTCCGGGTTCGCTTTGCTCGAAGATGGCGTTGTAAGCGACCTGGAGCTTCCCACCGTCTCCCGTAAAGATTGGCGACGTTCTCGTTTCAGATTCCAACTTTGCCAAGAAATCCCTAGAGATTCCGTTCTCGTCTTTCGCGACCGTCGCGGCCTTCACCGCGGCATGAGAGGCATGGACCAAGCACCAGTACAGCGTCCAGATCTCTGCCACGGGAAACCTGTCCGCGTTGCTTGCATCCGATAACGATGCGCTACCGCCAATAAGTCCGCGTAGAACCTTCAGCGTAGTTTCGTAGATTCCTTTTGGCGTCTCAGGCGGAAATTCCACCAGCGCGGGCGAACACCAATCCTGCCGGTCCTGACGCATTCTCGCCTCGGCTTGCAATCGCTTGTTCTCTTCCCGGCTCTCCGAAAGGTCTCGCTTGGCCGTCTTGAGCTCCGAAAGCAGAGAGGCGACTGCCTTCCGGCAGTCCCTCAGGCCAGCCTTGAGCCTAGTGGGCAGATCCTTGGAAGGGTCAGCCTCTCGCAAATTCAGATCAGACATCAGGGTAGAAACAACCTTTGTCAGATCGCTCAGGTCAACATCCGTGGCTAGTGGTTCAGGATTTTGATCGCCAACTGCCCTCCTAAAGCCCAGGGAAGACAACAGAGATTTGATGAACGGCTGCTGCATGACAGGTCCAGTATATTTACGTACCACGTATCGCTACGCGTTATGGATCATACGTGACATCTTTAGATTTGCCAAGAAGAGCTCCCGGCGTGCGGCGAAGGCCGGGACTGTCGCAGACAAACGCCGGAGCCTAGAAAGCCAAAGGCCCGCACGATCTTTCAATCGTGCGGGCCTTCGACTGCAAGTGCGACCTTTCGATCGCTTCCCAACCTCAGAGGAGAATCTGAGACCGATGTGTGTGTCGGTATGGGTCTATTAAACATGAGGATGGCACCCTTTGCAAGGAACATTACCCCGGGGTAACGCCACGCCCCGGGCAGCAAAGGAAAAAACGCCGCGGAGAAGCTCCGCGGCGTGCTGAACAACAGTTACTGGCAACGGAAGACCGCAAGGCCTCCCACGTCTCCGCTGGTCGGGGTAACGGTACCGTACGCAATCACAAGATAGGGTTTGCTCAGGTCCGAGCCAACCGTCTCTGCAATCACGGACGAACCACCGCCCGTGGTCGGCATGTCCACCAAGATGTTGGCTTTCGACACAGTCACACCATGGTCAGCGCCGATATCGAGCGACAGATTCAGCGTGATCACCTTCGTTGCCAGGTTGATAATCGCCGAGCTGCCCGCACCATTGAAGGTGCCAGCGGCGATCGAACCATCCAAGCTCGTCGGTTTCGTCGATGCCTCGTAGGTGCATGCCAGCGTGCCGGTGCTCGGGCCCGAATACAGATCCAGGGGGATGCCCACTGCATACGGCGCAGCCTGGTTGGCCCGGAGCGTCTGGGTGTTGTTTACCGTCGGCGTCGTGACGTCGAACGAGCCAACCTTCCAGCGGCCGATCGCATACTGACCGTTGCCGGCCACATCATCGATTTCAGCGACGTCGGACAGCTTCACCGACATTGCCCCATTGCTGGCTCCCAGCGTGGTGTACGCCCCTTCTGCGGTAACTGCCTGCGCGGTCGCAGGGACAGTCAGAGCCGAAAGGAAGTTCCCAGCTAAGCCCGTCGGCTTCAGTGCAGTGCCGGCAAACAGCACGGTAACAGTCTGCGAGCCAACCAGCGATGCACTGCCGGTAACCGTCAGACCAGGCGTCGTGGGACCCGACGGATTGGACGGCGTCGTAGGACCAGACGGCTGCGCCGGCTCTGCCGGAGTCGGGTTCGACGGGTTACCAGGCTGCGGAGTCGAGATAATCGGCGCCGAATCCGGCTTTACCGCATCCTCACCACCACCGCCGCAAGCAGCGAGCGCCAACGATGCTGCCAAGCCTGCCAGAATTGCAAAGGAACGAGTCGATTTCATCATGAGTACATCTCCTTGAACGGTTGAGTTGGGCATAACAAAGGTGTCCCGCCGGATTGGCGGTTTGGAGCCTTACGGGCTTGTTATGGAAAACAGGGGGAGATAAATCACCAGGCGCCGGGGATGACACCGTTTGTTGTCGTAGGCTGCCGTGGCACTAAGCGAGAGCTGCAAAACAAAAGGCCCGCTACCTCCGAGGGGAGAAGCGGGCCATGGGCTAAATCACGCCTTGCTCAAGAAGGAACGAGCTCGCGCGCAGGTTGTTCGTATTCCTGTTCGTAGTACTGGCGAACATAGGGTTCCTTGGCGAGGAAAAGAACTTCGCCATCAACTGCGGAATCGAACTTGCTTCGCAATTGATTGAAGTCGACATCTGCCGTCTGGATAAGGTAGCCCCCATACTTGGGATAGTCCGTGAACCGGAAGATTCCGTTGGGTTGCACCACCAGTTCGCCGTTCTGGAGCTTCAGCTCTTCCTCGATCCAGCCGGGTCCCCAAGCTGGATAGTGGACCGTACGAGCTTCAGTGAGCTTGTGCTCGTTGCATAGATTGATGAGACGACTGACCGTTGCTATGAACGCGCGATCAATGTCAAACACAGCGAAAGTCGGAGCTTCGGAACCGTCGATAGTGCCACTGGCACCGATTACTGCCCTCGCGCTATTCACAATTTTTGAGCTCATTTGAGATCCTTCGTCAGAGTTAGAGTTGCCAGCGACTAGAAACCTTGAGCTGCACCAAGGCTATACATCCTCTTGGCGTGGGCGACTGCGCACTCTTCATACACTGAGCGATGCGGATCTTCCGCAAGGCCGCATGCCTTCAGATAGTGATCAATTAGGGCCATCAATCTCGCTTTGGTTCGATCGCCAGACGCCGCGAACATCTCCAGCGCGCATCGAAAAGCGTTGGGTAGGTGCTGCACAGGAATGGTTTCCATGGGATTCTCCTGAACGGGTGGGTTGGGCTTGCCCCCTGTTATGAAGAACACTGGTTCCTATTCGTCTGAGGCAAAAGAAGAAAGGCCGTCCAAGAAAAGCATCGGACGGCCTGTGGTGTGAGTTATCGAGTGCCGGGGAGGTAGTCGCTTCAGCGTTCCATCGCCAGCAATGCGGGCGCAGCTGCTCCTTGGCCAATCAGGCTAGCGATCACCGTATTGGGATGCCAACGACTACCGTCCATCCAATCCGCGAGTTCTCGCAGCTTGGTCGACGGCATCGCTTCGGAGTCGAGGGCTATCATCGTACCTTCAAACCCGCTGGCGACGGCATCCGCCTTGGCCAGTTCGAGGTGCTGGCCCAGCAGTTCTTCTGCATGCGTCACTTCCACCGTACAGTAGTGAATCGACGGATTCCAGGCGCTGTCGAGGCACGCTACCAGGACTTTGACGGGGTGCTTCTGTGCGTTGCTCATGGTGATATCTCCAGGATGAGTGGCGTTGACTTGCGATCGGAGATGCCGACCAAGGACGTGTAAGGCGAACATCCCCTCCTGCTAGTCAGCCCGCCCGCCGCGCGATCCGGATCTTGCCGATGACGTCTCGATCCCTGCAGAGCTCCTTCGCTGCAATCTCAAGGTCCTCATCCGACTGGCCCGCTTCCCGAACCAGCGTGAACGTGGCACCGCTCGATCCTGCGAGGGTGTAGTCAGAGACGACCCCATTCGAGGTCACCTCCCCGAAACGCCGGTTCCGCTCAACATCGGATGCGCGATACACCGTGTCGCAGCTGCGCCTTAGAGTTTGGCCATCGTTCAGTCCGCCTTTGTCGCCAAACCTGTGGCCACCTGGTCCTTGCACCCCGTCAGGTACTCATGCGCGGAGGCATGAGCCTGTTCGGGCCGGGCATAGCCATCGGGGCAATGAGACTGAATCCAAGCCTCCGGCCGCACGAATTGCCCAGGGAAACCCGGAACCATCGGAAACCAGCGCCACATGAACTGGCCGTCAACCATTCGGTAGTCACGGACGGCCCGCGTTTCCGCGGGGCCGACAGACATCTCGGCTTGCGCCAGCACTGCTGAGCTCCGAACCCAGTGATGCGCGTCGTTGAGCAAGAAGCTCCGCGCCTGGTCGTCACACTGCCAGAAGAGCTTCTGCGCAACCATGGCTCGCGCCCCGTGATCCAGATCAAGAAGATCCTCAGCGGTGACCGTGGGCTTCGCGGTCAGCGCCTCCACCTCCTGCTTCCGGGTTGCGTACAGCACCTCGACCACTTCACGCGGCATAGATCCCTTGGTCGGGTACTGCTCGCCCAGACTCCGCGATGAAACACCTGCTCGCACCTCAATTGCTTGATTCTGCATACCTTCTCCTTCCTTGCGGGTTGATCAATGAAGAGGAATGCGGAACATGCGGGAGTACAGCAATCCGATACACGACGATACCACCTCCGTGTTATGTATCAATCTAGCATCGTGGTGTATCTTCGATGCCGCCGGCGGAACTGGCTGATGCAGGGGTTAGCCATGACGGTTCCGCTCGGGAAACGACTCAAAAATCGAAGGAAAATGACAACTCATCGAAAATCAGGTGTGCTGGCTCGCCATACCGCGATCATTGCCAGCGCGATCGCCTTGTCCGCATGCGGCGGCGGTTCTGACTCCCAGGCTCAGACGCCCCCGGCCGAAACGCCCGCGCAAGCAGTGCAGCGCCTGGAGCAAACAGGTCAGCTTCCGATCCTCGACCGGTCTCCAGACGTGAAAGGCCCGGATGCCAATGGAAACGGCATACGAGACGACATCGAGACGTACATCAGCAAACAGCCCTACGACGCTGGCCAGCGGGCGGCAGTCGAGCAGCTGGCGAAAGGTCTGCAGGCCACCCTGCTCGTCGACGTGTCGAACAATGAGGCGCTGCGTGCAGTCGATCAACAGGCCAATCGTGCAATCCACTGCATCTGGAGTCGTTTCACGACCACCGCAGCGGCCTCCGGCGCCGTGACCATGTACGAGAAGCTGACGGCAAACACGGAGTTCCGCGCCCGCGCGTACCTCGCCTATAGCAAGGCATTGGACGGCACCGTTTCATCCCAGCCACGAGGAGACACCTGCGATGCGCAATAACCTCAGGAACCTCCTGCTGGTCACCCTCATCTCGGTAACGGCTGTTCCAGGTATGGCGACGGCCCAATCCCAGACAGTCCTTTGCTCGCCCGGCGGCATCACCGTCGGCTTCTTCAACGGGGTTTGGAACACCCGCAGCCAGGCCCAGAGTGCCCGGGAAGCCCTCGCCCAGTTATATGGCGACACCTATGCGCCAACAGGCGAGCCGATCAGCTACGACAACTTCTTCAATACGACAGGGTCGGAGCACGGTGCCACCGGCGCCGAGGATCTGATCGAGACGTTCAAGCAACGCGCGGCCGAACAGGACGCAGTCTTGCAGAACCGTTTCGAGCTGTTCTGGGAGGCCATCTCATCGGATACCCAGCAGAACTCTTTCACCCGGGTCCTGTCGACCGTTGGGGCCTTTGCCGGCGTGCTGGGTGGCATCTACGACGATATTCGTGCAAAGACAGTCGCTGCCCTCACTTCCTGGGCAAGTACTCCGCCGACACTGACCAACTACCTGGAGCACCAGGCACGGGTGGACGGACATCTAGCAGCCCACAAAAAGGTGGTCCTGGTCGCGCACAGTCAGGGCAATCTGTTCATGAACGCGGCTTACCGCTATGCAACATCGAAGGCTGGGGCAGCCGCGGTGAAGGCCGTTCACATCGCGCCGGCGTCGCCGACATTGAACGGCGAGTACACGCTTGCCGATCTGGATCTCGTGATCAACGCTCTACGCCTGATCGGTACGGTGCCTGCCAACAACGCGAAGATCTCGGCAACGGGGCGCGAGGATGTTTCCGGTCACGAGCTCGTCCGTACCTACCTCAACGAATTGCTCCCACCGCTTGGCCCGCTCAACCCTAGGGGCATGGTCAAGCAGCACCTCGGCAATGCGCTCTCGACCGTGCAGGCTCCCCAGTCGACAGGCTCCGACGGATTCTTCACTGTCACCTTGACGTGGGATGGGGCTGGAGACGTCGACCTTCACTCGATCGAACCGACAGGCAGGCACGTTTTCTATGCTGCAAAGAAGGGATTGTCCGGCGAGCTCGATGTCGACAATATCGTGGGATTCGGGCCGGAGCACTACACCGCTACGTGTGACGCCACCAAGCTCGCGCTTGGGACGTATGCCATCGGTGTGAACAATTTCTCCGGCGCGACCGGGCGAACCGCGACGGTTCAGATTGCATCCTATGACGAAGGGGTGCTCCTGACGCGCTCGGTGGGTGTCGGAATGGCCCGCGGCACTTCCGGGGACAACTCGCCAATCCCCGTTGCGACCGTGCAGGTGAGGCAAGAAGGAACAGGCCGCCTGCGTGTGACTGCGCAGTAGCCCGCGCTTGGTCAAGGGTCCCGTTCCGCAACCTCGAACAGGATGGGATGGGGCCCCGAGTATCACCTACCCTTCGGTCGGTACCGGTTGCGGTAGCGTTAGAATTTCTGGCAGCCTGTAGATGTAAATCTCAACACCACGCAAGACGCATTCAGTCCTTCCGCGCCGACTGAGGTTCTCCGTCTTCATGATCTGTGCCGATGGGAGTCGGGCGCGAATCAGATCAAACAAGGCCTTCCGACTCGCGTCGCAGTCCAGTACCGCTACGTCCCCGCCGTCGTCCGTCAGTACGTACCCCATTTCCTGGAGACTCTCGTGCCACGCGGCCTCAGCTGCTTTGTCGGAGACAGGCGTGTCAGACTCCAGCAGGCCGAAGCCGAAGCGGCCCTTCGGGTTGCAGCTGAGTATCGCCTTGCATCCATTGCTCCGGAACGCCACCTCGGAGACGGTCCCAAACCCCTCCAGGCTCCACCAGGCGTACAAGCGATCCTCCAGAACCTGCAAGCTGAGTTGCGTGTGCTCGGGAGCCTGCTGATTGCCGAGTTGGGCCTCCACCTCGCGTATCCGTGCATTTGCCTTGCGTAGAGCCGCGTGACGTGCCTCCACTTCGGCGGCGCTGTCCATCTTTACGCCCAATACACCTGCGAGATCCGCCAGGTTGAACTCGCAGGCCCTCAGGGTGGCGTCAGCAAGCCCAACGCTTGGCGATTTCCCTTCGCCCACGCCTCGGGCCAGGGTCTGTAAGGCAAACATCATGTCCTGGATTTTTCGCGTCGCGACTGCTCTGGAGTCGGGAGTCAGCGGAATCGGCGTTGAGTCAAAGGCGATCCCCAGAGGGGGAATGATTTCCGGCATCCGTGCCCCCTTAGCCGAAGCGGCCGTTCGCGTCCAGGCTCTGTGCAACGGGCAGAACCGTCTCTATCCCGCGGCAGAGCAAGGCCTGCGCAACTTCCTCGGGATTGCCGCCGTATAGGCCTGTCTTCGCAATCCTGTCGAGCAGCGCTCGTACTCTTTCGTTCACCTCCAGGAGCAGATGGTCTTCATCCTTTCGAATCCAGCCTCTGTCCGAGCGCGGCTTGAACGCCAACTCTTCTGCAACCTCCGTCAGCAGCAGTTTGCGATCAGCGCCATCCTGAAACGCCTGCTCCAGATACTCCGCTTCCCCCTCGAGGACGTCCCTGGCGACGATCTCCGGCATGCCGTGATCGTGGACGAGGAGATAGCTGACACCTGCCCGGAACTCGTCAAATGTCGCGAGATCGTCAGTCTTCTTAGAGGGCTTCGGTTCCGGCTTCGTTCCCATGGATGCTTCCTGAGTAGTTCGTGTTGGATGTCACGTGAAGTGTTACCGCACCGGTCTGTGCAGCCATCCTCCTTTGAAGAGCCGCTGCCTTCGCCGGGCTCACAAGGCCATAAGGCGCGCAGTGCTCGCATTGCGGCGCCATGAGGTCAAAGGCAAGGTGCTTTGACAGGTTGGAACAGACTGGGCACTCAACCGCCGTTTTCCACCACGCGTTGTTGTTCCGAATCCGTTCTGTCCTCGCCAGCGCGCACGACGGACAAGCATAGTGGTCCGTTTCTTCGCCACCTTCCCCGGCACTCGAAATGGCTGCATAGAGCCGCGCACCAGGTGAAGCGTTCTCGCAGCGATCGCAGTCACAAGTCGATTTCGCCACAAAATCGCAGCGGGCATAGCCGCCAACCTCGACGATAGCCGCCTCCTGGCGCACAGCCTTGGCGTCGGCCTTCTTCTTCTGCCGGCGGTTCATGCGCCTGAACCGCCCGCGCATCAATCCTTGGTTGACTTTCATCACGCCCTCAATAACGTGCATGTGATCATTTTAAACCTTAACAGATACGCATACTCTGCGTCCGAGGATTCTACGACAGAATGCTCACCGCAACCATGTCCGATTTCGACATGCAGACGGCCGCGAAAGATCACTGGGCAGTCGACGACGTGGAGCGATTCAACCAAGGCGCGAGGTGGGTCATCTCGGCCGATGAAGATGTGTTTGTACGCCGCGACGGCATCTGCCTCGGCTAACCCTGATCCTTCCCCGCATCGCCCTGCCCCTCCCATTGCGCGACACCCGATTCCGAACACGGGCAAGAAGAAACCCCATCAGCCTTCGGCAGGATGATGGGGTGTGGGGGTTAGATTCTGAGGGCCTCTACTTAGCGAGTTTAATCTGCGTGTCAATAGCGTGCGTCGCTGCAACGATTTAACTGCATGCTTGCAGCGGTCCGCTCGACTTTGATGCTACGCGTGCTCACCGTCGCTCGACACAGTAACGCTACTCCTTTCCCCTTGATGCTCCACATCGGCGTTCCACGACTCGAGGCTCCTGTCGCGCAGATCGTCTAGTGCGAGGCGGGCCGCCTCCTCCGGCGTTCCTGCCGTAACCGAGACGGTAAAAGTTACGTTGAAGTCTTTCATGATAGGTATCTCCTTCACAGCCCGTTAATCGCTTCGCGGAACGCGTCAAAAGCACTTTCACGGGAGGGCAAGCCCTCCAGAAGCTTCAGGTCGTCGCGGTGGAACACTACAAACCATGTTCCATCGACGATAGCTCTATCGATGATTCCCCCGGTGAGGGGGTCAGGGTTAGTTGCTAACCCTCCTGGACTCGCTTCGGTCCAACCTTCCGGAAGCTTCTGTTCGCGTGATTCCATAGTTCTGCGCATAGCCTGTCGCTTCGCATTCCCCAATAAGTTCTCGTTCATCCCGCTGCTCGCTCCATAGTTGTGTTGACTTGGGAGATATGCAGCACAGGATCATGCAAACATGAAGGCCTGGGCGCCACCTTCGCCTCGTCGCCATCTGCCGCAAAAATTGAAGCCCGCAACACGAAAGTCGTGTCTGCGGGCCATGGGTTGGTGGTCAATGGGACAGGCTCAGTCGGAACTGGTCACCGGGTGCGGGCTTGAGGCGAGACGCGGCCGACGACATCCATCGACTCATTTCTGATGACCGGTGCTCGATCGTGTTCGATACCCCGCACTCCCGAGCTTTCACGCGGGCACCGAAGTCATACGCCATGGAGTCCGCGGAAGCGATCCAATCCATCATCTTGAGCTCCGCGAGACAGCTCCCCTTAATACCGAACAAGTGAGCGCGAACACCTTTAGGCAACCGTCCCTCCAATCCCGAGAGAATGGCGTACAGGCCGTGAGTAGGGTGATTCAGCGAACGCCGGCATACTGAACCGACACCGATCAGAGCGGGTGGGGCCAGCCACGGTTGCCAGCGCTCCCATACTTGCATTGTTAGATCGAGACTTCGTAGATACGTCTCCACGTTCCATCCCTGCAGTACGGGTACGATTGGCTTGATCATGTTCGCCACTTCGCGCGCAGTTAGGGTCCTTGCGAGCCTGTTTTGCCACTCGTACAACACGCGTAACGACGCCTCCAGCAAAGTTGCCGTTGTGTTCACGCGGTAGTCCACTTCCTCTTGGTTGCCCGCAACCTGCGGCTCGCAGCAAAGGTCGGGACTAGACATCCAGCGAGCACCACACAGATTTGCAAACTCCAGGTACTGCTCGAGGGACCATGGATAGACGCCGGCAATGCCGTCTTGTCGGCCCTTCTTCTGCCAAAGACTGATCGCCGAGTAACCAGCTGAGTCTAGGGCGAAATCCATCTCAGTCAGATCCGTCGCCGCCGGCATTACAAATTCACGCTTCGTTGGGTTCCAGAACGCGTTCGCGCTCACCATCGCTGGGTAGCCTTGCTCGAATGCGTGGAAGGCCAGGCGGCCACCGCGGTGCGGAATGCCAATCCGCATGACCAACTCATCTTCCAGGATCGCATTCACCTGTCCTACCGGCATTCCCATCGTCTCTCCATTCATATCGCAGCACTCCAAGGTTGATTTGACCTGGGAGGGATGCAGCACAGCGTCAAGTAATCTTTTGGGATACGGGGGCGCCATGCCGAGTACAGTGCACGCGGGCTGTTCAGCGGGCAGGCTGGGCCTAAAGAAAAAACCCGCCGGCTCTCGAGGAGCGCGACGGGCGGGTTTCACGTTTGCGACAAGCTGCGCGGCGCCTGATCAACACCGGCTTCCTTCAGGATCGCCTCTTCGGTCCAACCGTTCGATAGGAGAAATGCCACCTGTGCTTCAGTACCGTCATTGTTGATTCCCGTGGCACGAGCAGAGCACTCATCGTGCACTACACTATCGAGCACGGATTCATCGCCCGCTTCCAGCACGAGACCAGCGATACGACGGGTGTCAGGCTCTGCCAATGATTCGCTCTGGGCGTCCTGGAGGAACTTGACCACCATCGACATCCCCAAATGGTGCCGGACGTCATCGTAGGCATTTAACTCCACGCCACGAAGGAAGGGATCGTCCGGCCGGCTCTTATGCCAAGCGACTTTCCACCGACGGGCGGCAGATGCGATGTACGCCTTCTCTTCATCTGTGATGCTCGCCTGAAACGCTTCCTCTGCAGCGTCAACTGCTAGCACTGCCGCCTTGTTTGTTGCTTTGCAGCTCCCAATCACGGCTCGAAGGGCGTTGCGCAGCTCGAACACATCGGTGCGTCTCGCGATCTTCGGTAGGTTCATGCTATTGCTCATTTCGCTTCTCCAGATTTGCGTGCGAAGTGCGTCCCAAGCGGGAAGCTCGTCCCCGCGGGTTGAATGATTGGTGTTGACTTGAGCCAGAATCGATGTCTTGACGCTGAAGGTATGAGCCACAGGTTCGCGCAAGGTAAGACGGTCTAGCGCCAGCGGCGCGCTGCTTGCGGGAAAAGGAAAAGCCCGCAGCACGAATGTCGTGTCTGCGGGCGGTGGGTTAGTGTGGTCAATACGATCGAGCCCTGACAAGCTTCATCAGCCGGTCGTCGAGCTGCTCGTAACCTGAGAAGACAAGTGACAGCTGATCCTTGATTTCCCGTTGGGTTTGGCCATCCTGTACGGGAATGGCCACGGAGATGACGCAGCGTGCCGGCATGGGATCGAAGTCCACCGGGAAGACAATCATGGAACCCGATGCCCGTTCTCGCATAGCCAGGACAGCTTGCGTGCACTCGGACATGACAAGCTCCTCGTCCGGAAGATCCTCAGCATCCCTGCCCCAGAACTCATCACTGAAGGCGACTTCCAGATTGCCAAGAACATAAAAGCGATCGTTGATCGTCGCGAGGTACGGGAGTACATACCCGGGGCCATCCTGGAACGGAACTGCAGCCAGGATGCCTTGAGGAGCATCGCCGGTATGCAGTTCGCCGCAGGCGTTGGTGTTGAACTCGATCGTCGGATAGTTGAGGGCCAGTGACAGCATTCGATGTCTCCTTGCGAGTGCGTGGCGTGGGAGCCGTTGGTGGATAGCTTGTTATGCCGCACAGCGCAGTGGAAGATCTGCCTACCCATTCCTGGCGGGGAGAGAAGAACAAAAGAAGGGGTGCGTCAGACCGATGGTCGATGACGCGCCCCTTGTCGAGGGTTGAGCTGGCTCTACGCCTTACTGTAGCGACGGCCTGGGCCATCGTTGTAGGCCACTTTTCCGGGCGAGAACTTGCCTGAGTACTCAAAGCCTTTGTCCCGTACGGCATTCCGGACTATGAGCTTATTCGAGCTTTGGTCGCGCTCCTTGTGGATGACGCAGTGCGCCTTCTCGACTTGCAGGAGGAACTCGATGTCGTCCTGAGCAACGAGCAGCTTGTCCTGCAGTCGCTTCCTACCACTGATTTGTCTGCCGATGATGGCCGCGCACAGTGCGGCGATCGCACTGGTCAGAATACTACCGACGGCACTAATGATCGCGGCTTGAACAGCCGGATCTTCCAGGTGAATGAAAGATTGCACAGAGCTCTCCTGATGGGTTGACTTGCGGAGAGGTATGCGAAACGCCGCGGCGTAATTTCAGCACTAAAGCGGCAGGCAGTCGGGGGGGGGGACTGCAGTGGTGGGCCAGCCGGCAGAACGCCGCCGGTGGCCTGGTCCATCATACTACTCAGCGATCAAGAACCTATTCGGATTCCGCCCTAGCCAAGAGGGCTGCCTCCCGCGGCCAGACCACGTCTTGCCGGTCTTGGGATCGCGATACTTCGGCGCGATAGGCTGGCCCTTCTTGGGACCTCGCCGCGATCGCTTGGCAATGTCGTCCACTGTAAGGCCATACTCCGCCATCAGTTCCTGAATCCTCTGAATGACACCCGCCACCTCTGTCTGGCGAGTCTCCGCGATCTGCGCCTCTAATTTTTCCTTCTGAGCAAGAAGGTCTTTCAATGTAGCCATTCACCGGTCTCCAATTTACCTTACGTATAACATCCTACTATAGACAAGGCCGGGGCAGGACTCGGAATAAAGCCCAATTTTGTTCGGCATCGGATTACTCCCCGCGCTGCAGGTAAAGCCCACAAACCAAAAAGCCCGCCTTTTTAAGGGCGGGCCTCGTGGTGCAAGGTTGGCCGTTAGGCCATTTCCAACTCAGGAGCGTCAGAATTCGGTGAAAGAGTGTTTGTCACTCAACATGGATACATTAGACCGCAGCCAAATTCTGTTGGCAACTACTATTACCCCGGGGTATCAGCCGCGCATTCCACTGACACACTCGAGCGCAGGATTGAGATTGAACCCCGGTGCGCCGCGGAACATCTCCGCCGCACCCCGGAGGTAGGAGAGCATCATTTCGGTTACCAGCCATCTCCTGCCCAGACGTTCGGCTGCCAGCCCCGTCTTCACGGTCCCGGCAAAGAGGTCAACCACCAACTCACCAGGTTCAGTGCAGAGGCGGATAAAAAAGTCCGCGATATCGGTCGGCTGCATGGCGCCGTGGATTGGAAGGCCAAGGGCCTTCGCATGCTGGCGATAGGCGCGCGTGTCCGAACAGGCATGGCCGCGCTCTATGACGTTCCGCGGAATCTTGCCGGAAGTAACCTTGCCAAAGGAGCTTGGCCGCAGCCGGTACGCTCCGTCGCCGTAGATGGCAGTCCGGTTGGCGCCGCCGCTCTGCATGAGCTCCATGTGTCGATCTGTATGCGGTTCAAGTACGCGCCGGTTGTCCGATCGAACCTTCAATGGATCGTTTGTCAGCCAGAGCACCTGCTCGTATGCGGCGGAGAGCTGGACCCGTTTCACGCAGGCCCAGTATGTGGGGCCCGGCGGCTTCGAATAGTTCACCCAGGGGATGCGGTCCATAAGGCTCAATCCGAGCCGATCGCGAAGTGCCAGGGTAAGACGTTCGGGGTAGAGGGAACGCGCCGGACTCTTCTCCTCGAATATGTCCAGACCGATGTTTAGGATCACCGAGGCCCCTGGGATTAGATTTTTGGCAATCGGCTCCACTGCATGGCAGATGAAGTCAACGTAATCGGCCTCCGTCGGGTTCCCGTACGCACGTGGCCGTCGCAATGGATAAGGGGTCGAAGTGACCACGAGCGCGATCGGCTCGTCAAAACTGGGGAAGGTGCTTTCGGCCTTGCTCCATATTGCAACGCCGAGATCTGTACTGAAGGCAACCAGTTTCGTCGTCGCCTGCGCCTTGCACAGATCCTTGCTCGCCGCATCGGCGAGCTTCCAGACCCCCCGCTCACCCTCGACACGCTCAAGGACCCCGGCCCGCCGGAGAGTTTGCTGGTACCAACGAAGGCGGCGCTTCTCTGTACTGTGCATCGCGCCACTCGCGCCAACCGGCACGCGGCGCTCCAGCGCAGCCGCATCAATGGCGCCACTGTCCGCCAGAACCTCGTACAACCGCTGGTTGTCGAGCGCCCCATTTGGGGCGTCTGCATAGGCCGCGGTGATGTGCCCAAACAAATCCAGTTGCGTCGTTGATGATTCCATTTATCGCCTCATGCGTCATAACACGTATGCATAATCCGTAAGTCGAATGATGCAGGCAAATCCCGGCGCCCGGTGGCTCCCTTCCACCCGTGCCGCCGTACTCGCGCGTGGCCAGGGCAAAGCCTCGCGAAGGCGCCGGCGGCCCACGCAGCAGCTCATGCGTCCGCATGTGATGCATCTCTATGAACCAACAACGGCGGCTTAGCCGTCTACCATTCAAGGAGAACCAAGGATGATCCACAACGAAGAACTCAGCTTGCCCCACACCAACGCCAGTCCTGCACGGTTGTTCACCGATGCCGACCCCGTGGCGATGGGGCTCGTCTACCTGACCGAAGGCGGCTCCCGCCGACGCTCACCTCAATCGGAGGAGCGCGCTCGTCGCCTGGTGGCTTGCTGGAATGCCCTGATCGGAATGAGCACCGAGGACATCGAAACCATGGCGGCAGAAGCCAAACGCAAGCGCCAAGTACTCGCCGCTGATGAAGCCTTGCTTCCAACGAACTGACCCACCGGTTCCACGCCTACGACGGCTCGAACTCCTCTGCCCGCGTGCTCGACTTCGGTCGGCCGCGGGTTTTTTGTTGGAGCACTGACGACGCGCGCACCTCGCAGAAACGGGTACGGCGATCATTACAGGCCGATGTGGGGCATCCCTCTCTGCAATGTCAACTCAGGAGAGACTCAAATGCATCAACAACTGGCTGTTCGACAAGCGTCGCTTTCAGTAGAGGCCGTCATCTCGAAGCGGGTACGTCTGTACGACAATGGCGGAAAGACTCTTGATCGCTATACCGCCGTGTACCTGTTCGATCGTGAGCGAACTGGTATGTACGGGGCACGTGGCATGAACGAGAGCCCGTTCCATGGTATCGGCGCCTACTGTTCTGCAGCTCCTGGCCGGCATCTTGGCCGCCGTGTCAGCCTCGCGGATCTACCAAGCGACTGTCAGCGCCTGGTGCGTACCGACGTCGGCAGTTTCATTGCGGCGCAGACCGAATCACAAGCGGACTGATTTCCACCGCGTTGAAGAATGAACCCGACCCGCATCCGTTAGAGGATGCGGGTTCATTTTTTTACTTGAGTCAGCGCTCCCTGGAAGCGATTATCGGAATCGTAGGCAGTGATGACAACGCTACCAAACGTGTCTGCCTCTGCGCTCCAGTTTTCTGGCAGCGCCACCGGGACTTTCACCTCTCGTTGATTGATCTTCATGAGCACCCAACATTCACCTGGCGAGGTCGCCGCAAACTGACGCTCCCACGGCACCTGTGGCCGCAAGCAAGCCGTCCAGAGGATCGTGGCTATCTTCCGCTGTCTTGTTGTCACCCGACTCGGGGGCCCTCTGACAGCGAACTGGCTCCGGGCGATCTAGCCACCCGATCATGTGCGTCAGTAATCGGATGAGTGCCCGGCTGAGGCGACCAAGATGGTCAGTCCGAAGGGCCACAATCGAAAAGCTACCGTGCTCCGCATGGTGAGAACTACTCGCGAAGGTTTGTCCAATGTCCATCATCGCGCCGATCAATACCGCCTTGCCATACGCCTGGTCGTTGTAGCTAGCGATTTCCGCTTCCGTCGGCTCTATTTGACGCGACATGATCTCACCCCCTGCAAATTAGAGAGACCACACCACACCCAACGTCAGCAACAAAAGGCCAAGCACACGCACGAGTTTGGCTGAAATGGTGTCAGTGAGAGTGGCACCGATACCGCCGAGCAAGAAGGCTAAAGCTATCCCGATATGCTGCAACGATGCAGGGATGGACAACGACGAATGTGCGATTTCAAGCAGCTCTGGCGTCAGTAGGAGCACAAGTATTGCAAAAAGCGGAAAGAGCCATTTGAGATTGCGGTCCAAGTATGAAGTAACCACGCTATGTTCTCCTTCGATGATGCCTATAGGCCGGGCTTTGCCTCGAGCTTCGTGCCCAAAGGCGATGCCACAAGGTTGTTGATCTCGTCCGCGCGCTTCTGTTTTGCTGCGAGCGCGTACTGCTCTGCCGACGAAGGATTGGCCCGAATCTTCTCCACGAGAATTCTTAACTCGTCCAGCGAATCACTGGTTGGACGCCCTCTGGCCGCACGCCAGTCGGCTACAAACTGAGACACCGACTCAATCCGCAATGCTTCGAGCTCGGCAAGCATCTGTCGCTGCTCTCGATCCCGGGCCTCTTGCGCCTGAGCCCGATAAATCTCCAGTTGGACATCCCCATCGCGCCCAATCCCACTGGACAGAATGGCGGCCACGACGACTGCAATTGCGCCCAACAACAGAATCCGCATCACCTACGACCCTCCCCGTATCAATCTCGCTGGTCGGCATGCGGATCTTCCTGGGAGGAATCCCGTCCCATACCGGTAACTTGTCAGTCCGAATCATATCACGTATGCATAACACGCACCGATAATACAGAAGGTTCATTTTCGCACCGGCACGGATGGCCGCAGCAGCAATGCGCGTAGAATTGATGCCCCAGCTACGACACCGAGAACCGAAGAATGTCAGCCACAATCCCACTGCTTCGCCAAGCCATCGAACCCATCCTGGGGACCATTCAAGATCGAGTACATGCTGTGTGGATCGACACCGCCGGGAACACGCTTACGGTGCGCTTCCAGACGACCCCTGAGGACTCCGCCGGCATGATGTTGCACGTGGTCGTCAAGGATGCAGCTCAGAGGATTGGTATCCCGAACATCCTGACCCAAGGTATTGGCGTGCGAGGGCTTGGACGCTCGCTCATTGCCTCAGTGCGATCAGTGGCGGGCCAGGTCGGCTATCGCCTTTTCATCGACGACATGGTTCAAGGCTTCTATCGCAAGAGCCTTGAATGGGGCGCCATCGAGGTAGATCACGAGACGGTAGAGATCACCGATGCTACGCGCCTTGCCGACGTTACACCGGGCCACAGCACGTTCAAGGCCATCAACGCCAGATTCCTGACAGACGAACAAGTGCTGGCCGCACAAGAGCGATTCCTTGCGGCTAACCCTAGTGTTCTTGCCGAACTCAATGCTTTTTCGCCAGAGCTCGCCAAGATTTACCACATCAATCTGGAGGATCAGCGCAAGAAGCTGGCAGCCGAGGCCATCGCCACGCAAGCGCGGCGAAAGGGTATCGACGCCTTCGAAGTATGGCTGGAGCACGCCATCGAATCCCCCAGCGAGCGCACGAGCATCCTGGAGCGCCGCCAGGAACTGATTCGCGCTGCGATTGGCAACTAACAGAAGCCGTTCACATTGGCCGTCCCAGCGACTGGGAGCCCCCTCGTTGGAACGGCGTCAGAAGTTGTAAGTAATGGCGCCCTGGCTCTCCGAGATCCATTTCTTGGCGAGCAGGGCCTTGATGATCGACTCAACCTCGCGATCGGCGAGAGTCGCGGGGCGGAACATCGAATGAATGTGCTTGGCTAACGTGGCACGCCGGCGCGGCCGTGCCGCCTTCCGCGAGCGAGACAATATCTCTCTGGCCTTCTCCGCTGTGCACTCGCGCGTGGTGCCGCCGGCTGGTTTTGCAGCCTTGGCACTATCTGGCTTTGTTGGCGCTTTGCTCGCCGGCGCAGGCACTGCCTGGGGTACCGACCTTGGAACCACGCTGCTTGCCTCTGCCTGAAGGGATCGCATGACATGCGGTTCCGCGACATGCATGCCATTGCTCTGCAAGGCCGGTTGCGTCGGCCTTGGCGCCGGCGTCACGGCCCCAAAGTCAACCACAATCGGCTCTGCTGCCGGCGGCGCGTATGGGGCGTCTGGGGTGTATCCGAATGCTTCTGCGATGGTCGTAACACGGCTGGCGGGGATTCCGTGCTGAGTCCGGAGCCAATCGAGTAGCGGATCAAAGCCCTTGTCCCGAGACAGGACCACCACCGGTCCCTGCTCACCAGCCTGCGCCATTCGGCCGAGCTCGAAGGCAATATGAAAGTCAAGTGCGTTTGGACCGGTGCCGCTCGAGCGCACCCAGCGAGCGCGCTCCCCCATCTCCTGCAGCCCCATGGCCACCTCGATCGGTACTTTCCGCTGCAGCTCGCCCGCGAACACGGCGATGCGGGTGTCCGGCGCTAGCCGCCCAAAATCGATCGCCTGCACATTCTCGAAGTCGACAAGCACGACAGGGCCACCCATCACTTCGACCCCAGTCCTACTGCCCCCACCAGGCCGCCGAGCCGGCCAACGCTTCCCTGAAAATCCTGCACTCGAAATCCTCCCGATGCACGTTTTATGTACTTTTGACAAATTCTACCAATACTCACTGCGCCGGCGTAACAGCCGGTACACGGTCGACGTTGTCACTTCGGGATGACGCGATTGCGTCGGTGGTATTCGGTAGCTGCTATCGGGCCCAAACGGAGGAATCTGCCCATGCAGTGGGGCCAGGGGCCTACGCTGCCTCGCTGGCGAACAAATCGTTGACCTCCTGGTGCGCGAAGATCTCAGCAGCCCAGCCTCCCTCATTCCCAGCGATCTGCTTTGCAACGGAGGCGAGATAGGTGCGGTTGCCTGGTCCCGAGACGGAAGTGATGACCTCCTTGATGACCTAGTTGGGCAGACGCCTGAGAAGTCCCCTGGAGCGGCTTGCATTTAAGCTGCGGCCTCGCGGAGGATCATCGGCTTCACGGCCGCAGAACCGCTCAGATGAAGACCCGATCGCCCGCTACAGGGGGGTCTTCAGGCTTGGCACTCGACTCTTCAGCGGGGGCTACTGCCTTCGGCGAGAACCGAACAGAGTGGAGGCCGCAGAGCTCTTCCATCTCAGCATCGCCCAACAGATCGTGCACGTTGTACAGCCTGTAAAGAATGGCGGCCACCGAGCGGCGATGCGAAGCTGCGATGTCAACGTAGGGCACCTTGCGCTCAACCTCATCCTTGAGGAGCGCATCTTCCTCCGGCGACCACTTCGATCCCTTGGATTCCAGCCCAGGAGCGCGATCAGTGTCTGCCTTGGGCGTCGCACCGTCGGATGTCCCCACCAGCCGTGTGCGCGCGAGATCTATCCAGACCTGGCGCTTGTCATTCTGGCTGGCGTGGAATTGAACGCTGGCGATGACAAGCAGCGGATCGACATCCAGACCCAGTGCGACTTTCCAGGCTTCGTCCACGGACAGCGACGCCTTCCCAGTGCGCCATTGCGAAAAATGCTGCTTCGACACGCCGAGATACTCGGCAAGGGTGACGTCCGCATGGAAGCCCTTGGCGAGCTTGAGGCGATCCAGCCATTCGACTGGCGACGGCATCTCGACCTGCCCGGCCTCGGGTACGCGCTTCCTTGCGTCAGCGGCGGCACCCGCCTTCTCAGGCACGGTCGGCAGTGGCACCCCCTGCAGCTGGCTGAGGGCCGCGGCGCCGGCGGCAGCGGCGTGGCGGATGTTGGAGTTCAATCTCACAACACCGTCTGAGTAGGTACGCCCGGTTTCCTCAAGTCCCGCCGACAGATTGAGGAGGATCTTGATGCTTCGTTTCGACTGAGCGTTGATGGACATGACAGACCTCCCGTATCACTTGACGAACTGCGGCGCTGCTCGCCGCCTCTACGCAAGCACCCCACTCCACTGCACCGCGACGATCGCGCCGGCGAACAGCAGAACGTCCCTCACCGCGTCAAACCCGATGTCGGTGGCCGCAGCGCCTTGCGCTCGCGCGAACCGCCAGCCTTGAATTGCGAGGACGAAGGCAAGTAGCGACGTCAAGAAGAACGGCCGAACGATCTCTGGCACAAGCGCCGCGAGCACGCCGAGCAACAGCCCGTCCCGAACCCCCTGAGTCACATCGCTGATAGCCAGCGTGCCAAGGCGGAAGACCGCCGGCTCGCCCTGTCGAGAAGGCAGATACGACATCCTCGCCACGTCATCAGCTTGCGCCAGCCTGGTTCAGTGCCTCACCAGCAGCGGCCCCACCGACTCTTGCCACACCGCGCTGGCAAGCCACGGGTAGAAGATCGCGATCACCAATCGGTAGACCGCATAGAAGCAGCCCGCCCGCATTGCGGTCGAAAGAAGCTCGAGCCTGTCCATGGTCACCGGCCTACGGGCAAGGAACTGGGACGGGCGCGATCGTCAGCGATAGCAATGAGCAGCGCCGCGGCGAAGATTGCAGCAACAATGCCAAAGCTGCCGGCCAGGTCAAGAATCGTGACCGGCACAGCGTCAAGCGGCGAGTTTGTCTCCGGCACAAATGACGCAACCCAACGGCATGCCGACAGGAGCTCTTTCTCTATGAGGATGAGTGCCCCGATCCCAAGTGCAAGGGCAATAACGAAGCCGAAATGGGACAGGCTTGCAGCCACGCGATCTTCCAGCAGTACCGGGGCTTTGGGCGTCTTGCGCCAGAGGAAGTAGAGAACCGCGATTGCCGCAGCAGAGAGAAGGACGAAGCCGATTGAGTGGAGCATGATCATACTGGTAGGTATTGTGGAGATACTCAAAGCCCGAGATCCGCACGGATCTTCGCGACCTCAGGCATCTTCCGGTACCGGATTGCCTTGACCCCTACGGTCTTCAGCAGCTGGTCGCGGCGGCGGTCAAGCGCCTTCTGCGCGCTCTTGTCATGCGTCGCGTCGTCGAGCTCGATGACAGCGACCACACGGAATTCCTTGTTGCAGACGATGAAGTCGCCGCGGTTGTGGGCCACCTGGTGACGCGCCTTTGTCTTGTCGACCAACGCCATGGTCTTGACCTTGAGGAACGCTCCAAACACCACCTGTGGTGCGACGATCAGGTCCCGGCCGGCGGCCTCTTTCAGGCGCCAGAACAAGTCCTGCTCATGCTCGGTCAACAGTGGGATCGTTTGGTAGTGTTTGGGGGAGTACTTCGACCCCGACTGCAGCCTCATGACGACGAGGTAGACGAGCACCGCGAGGATCGCGCAGACGACCACAAGACCGGTGTAACTGATCTCCATAGTCAAATCCTCGCTAGGCTGCGTGCCTCTACTAGCGCCCCCGCAAGCTTGTTCGTTTGCTGAGAGAAGTAGGCGAACTGTTTGGTATGCACCCCCAGCCTCACCATCTCGGGCAGGTTGTGGGCGACGTCGGAAAGCTCGTAGATCAACGCGGCGGCCCTGGAACGGCGATCCGCCGCACCCCGATCAGTTGGGGAAAATCGTCCGAAAACGCCGCGGCGAGGCTTTGGCTCTGCCACGATCCCGCTGAGCTTGCGAATCTGCATGAACGCCTCACCACACAGGAAGAGGGCCTCGGATTCCACCGTCTGTGGTGGCGCTGGTTCACTGACTAGTTGGTTCATGGGCGGTAGTGATGTCGTCGAATACATACGCTTCGATACGTAACACGTATCTATACTATATCATACGCAAAATCGTCGCCAGAGTGAGAGCGGCAGACATCCACCGGCCTGTCGGCTGATCGTTTTGTCCTTGCCAGAGCTCTGCATAGAGAGAGGGGGCGCACTACGTGTACGAAATCTGGCTTATCGAAGCGAATGGCGAGCGCGTGTTGGTTCGTGACGACGTCCTAGACCCAAACTTGGCACAGACACTCGTGAGCTGCGGGAACCAAGGTGCCGCACTCCGAGGTCAAGCGCACCGCTATGAAGCCGTGCCGGAGCCATTCGCCGATGCCGATAAGGCTTCCTAACGCAACAGGAATGCACCGGGCGGGAGATCCGCCCGGCCCTCCGGGAAACACAATGCAGACCGAAATCACTGAGTATCGGCAGTCACAGCACAGCCAAATTGATCAGGCTCGAGCAGAAGCGGTTGAGCGACTGCACCAGGCGACGGCGATCTATACCGCGGGGCCGGTGGTGGACCAACTCCTTGGGCGGCTTGACTGGCCTCGGGATGGGCGCCGGCTGGTCGACCCGAGCTGCGGTGACGGCATGTTCCTTGAGCGTGCCCTTGGAAAGCTCCTTGCAGCCAGCAAGCACTCGCGCCTAACAAGCGCCAGTCTGCTGGCGCAAGTCGAGGGCTGGGAGGTGCACGCAGGCGCGTGCATCGAGGCGCGTGCACGTGTCGCAGCTACGCTGTGCCGACATGGCTATGACCACGCGACTGCCACCAAAGTGGCCGAGTCGATGGTCCATAACCGGGATTTCCTGACTGACGGGCCGCAAACGGCCGTCTATCACGTTGTCGCCGGCAATCCGCCCTACCTGCGCTGGGTCAACGTCCCGCCCGTTCTGCAGGACCTCTATTCCGGCCATGTCCCGGATTTCGCTGCGAAAGATCTTCTGCATAGCTTCCTGGAGCGTTGCAGTCGTGCCATTCATCCGGATGGTCAGATCGGGTTTGTAACTGCCGATCGTTGGCTCCAGAATGCCGGGGCCGCGAAACTTCGCGCGACCTTAGGGACCCGGCTTGCCATTTCCCACCTTGAACGGTTGGACTCAAGCTCGGTGTTCTATCGCCCGAAGAACCGTCGCTCGGGCACGCCCCCGAGGGTTCATCCTGTGTCTGTCGTGCTGAAGGCGACGGCCGAACTGCAGCGTTCGCACGATTTTCGCGTGCTTACGGAGCGGCCAATCTATCCAGGCGTCGACGAAAGCCGTTATGAAGGCCTTCCAACGCTGGAACAGTTCGCCCAGGTACGCATCGCACCATGGCTCGGCTCTTCCGGGATCTTTGTGGTGGACAAAGAAACGGCCGCGACGCTGCCGGGCGAGTACCTGGTGCCAGCGGTCGACACCGATGACATTGTCGACGGCCGCCTTTGCACGCCGCGGCGATTCGCCATCAGGACGGCGCCTGGTGTGACGCCGTGCAATCGCCTGATTGAGCACTTGCAGCGCCATATGCACAAGATGGCGGCACGGGGCCGGCGGGGTACCTTCTGGCTACCGCCGGAGACCTTTCACCGCATGGATCTGTCCCGCGAGACATTGCTCGTGCCGCGGATCGCCACGTCGCCTAAGGCCGTGCGCGTCCCGCCCGGCATTCTGCCGATCAACCACAACCTGAGCATCGTGTGCGGTGAGCCTGACGTGCTTGATCGAGTCGAGGCCGCGCTCCGCTCGCCTCTCGCAGCGCAATGGGTGCGTGACTACGCCCCGCGCCTGGAGGGGGGTTATTTCTCGCTGACCACAACGTTGCTCAGGAAGATGCCGATCGACGCTCCGTTCGCTTGAACCACCTTTTGACGCGTTGTCGCGGGCACAACCATCTCCGTGAATTCCAACGCCAAACACGACTGAGGGGCGACATGAAACAACGTAAGAAACCATCGGTATCCCGGCTCACTAAAGGCCTGTGGCGCCAAGCGTATGACGCCGAAGAGAAGGCAGCCAAGTTACGCGAGTTGGGGTTTGACCGCTATGCGAACTCTGTTGGGGCGGCTGCAAGGGCTTTTTCCGATGCAGCAATTTTCTTGGAGGCGAAGGCAAGTCAATGACCGAGGATTTCTCGTCGTTCCTGGCGACGGATGCGCGGACCAAGCGGCGACTACCCGTTGACCTACAACGCTTGTGGAGACTGGATCGTGGCTTGTGCCCAGTACATGGCCAGCCGTTGAGCCTCTCGATCCAGGCGGAGCCCATAGACCGTGCGAGCGACCTCTCTCCTTTGGAATGTCCTGTTGCGGGTTGCAGGGCCAAGGTTTCAGCATGGGACTGGAATCTCCCGGGCAACGAGAATCGTCCCTATTGCATTGAGAGCCTTGGCGACTGAAATCGGTGTCTAGGCCCGCTGATTGTTGATATGTCGCGCAGAGCGTCGGAAGTGTGAATCTCTTTCAGATCGAGAAAGTCATATGCGAATCGAGTTTTGCCAGAAAGGCACATGGGCCGCGCTCGAAGCAGCCCGCGAATGGTGCCGCGAGAACGGTCTATCGGTCGGACAATCAAGCGCCACGGGGCCGTCCGGCTTGCTTTTCGGGAAGGTCGATTGGATTGCGAAATGGCGCAATCTCACCGAGGCAGAACAAGACGCGTTGCATGGGACCATGAGTGGCGACTTTCGAGAGGGCCCGATCGTGATCGTTCTCAAGGATGAAGCAGTCGCCGCGCACATGGCCGTCATGAAGGCCAAGAATCCACCAACGGCCTAGGCTGCCTCAGCGCGAGAACGGTGCCATGCAAACGACAAGGACTGTCTACTTCACGATGATCTTGCATCCTGCCTCGGGATGGACGCGCGTTGGAAATGCCTATCCGAGCAAGGCGGCTGCCAAGGATTGGGTACCGTTCGTTCGGCGGGCGTGGAGGGGCCTTCGAACAAAAGTAGAGCCGTGCACATTGCTGTTTGACGATGGGGTCCTCAACGAAGAGTCTCGGCGCTTGCTCGATCAGAAGTTCAACGTCGACGCTGAGGCGAGAGCGCCTCAAACGTGATTCGAACGGCGAACCACTGGGCAATCTCAACTTGACGAAATTTACAATAACAGATAACAATACGTTGTGTGTATTGCTATGAGTCTGCGACGCTCAGTTTGAAGCGCCCGTACCGGCCGGCAGCCGGTAAACCCGAGTGCACTGCGCTCGATTTTGGAGAGAAAGATGGAAGCAGCCGATCGATTCAAGGTCGCTGGCCAGGCTGGACTGGTGTTCGCAGTTTGTCTTGCTGGCTTGGGGTATTGGCTGGGCGTCCTCAAAGGCCTGTTGCCAGCCTCCGCGTGCATCATTGCGGGGGCAATGATGGTAACCAAACGCCAATGGGGCGCCGGATTTGCAGCAGTGATTGTGATCATGGCGTTGTCCATGGCCGGCCAAGTGCTGCCGCCGTTGCCGTTCTGATGCGGTGCGCGACAGCTTTCGTGAATTGGAAAGGGAGCGGCAACCTGCCCTGATAACGGCAGAGTGGACCGCGCCGGCTGGGGCGTTGCTGGATCGCACCGCGTCGGGGACCTAAAGGAAGGACAGGACCATGTTGGATTGGATTTGGGCGGGCATTTGTTTGATCACCGGAGTATGCATCCTTGGTCGCAGTGTCTATGTCGAGCATCGAAGCATGGGTAACGGTGATGCAGCTACGCATCTGCTAACGATACTGCTCGGGGTGATCCTCCTGTTCTTCTCGGCTTTGGCAATGTACGAACCATGGCTCATTCCATTGCGCGCGTGGTTCTCGAGCACCATACCTGAGCCAGGAACCCTATTTCATGACCTGACGACCTTCGCTTTGACACTCGGTGTGGTCACGATCTACGTCATGGCCGTCGGAGCTGCCACGATGCTCCCGTTCGAAAGGTGGTTGAAGCGTCAAACCCCGAGCCAGAGAGCTTCATCGATGCGTTGTCCCGAATGTGGGGCGCAGCGCAGTCGCGGATGAGATGTACTGCGAGCCCCACGTGCCCGGCAACTTTATGTATGACAAGTAGACTCAACATGTGGGCAGCATTTTCCCTAGTTTCCGCGGCAGTCATAGCCGCAGTTCCGGCGATCGCACTCGCATCGCCTACCGACGATCCCATCGCAATGGCCATTGCCTCTTCCGGCGTGGCCGTTGAGCAAACCCTCAGCCCCGACCAGGCATTCCGCCCGACAGTGCAGCAGCACGGGCACGAGATTGAGCTCCGGTTCTCTATCGCCGACGGATATCACCTCTATCGGGACAAGATCCGCATCGAGACCGACCCACCTGGCGGCCTTAGCGACCCTGTTTTCCCAGCAGCAGAAGTGAGGGTGGATCGGGTTCTTGGTCAGCAGAAGGTGTTTTCCAGGGACGCCACGGTGCGGCTGACAGTGGCAGAGCAAGCCCCCCATCGCTTCAAGATGACGGTCAGGTATCAGGGCTGTGCCGGGGTGGGCGTCTGCTTCCCGCCGCAGGAAGCGCGGTTCAAAGTCAAGGGCACGCCCTCCCCCGTGAAAGCAGTCTCATCTGCTCCGCCGCCGGCGTCGCCCATGCCGACGCCGATCGCGCCGATCGCCTCCGCTCCAGAAGCAGCCCCGGCAGCCACACCCCTCGAGGGGACGGACATGCCGCCGGCGGCAACCGATCAGAGTGAGCGCCGCGGCCTGATGCCGTCGTGGCTGGGAATGTTGGCGGTGGCCACGATTGCCATCGTCCTGTCCGTGTTTCTGAACGCCTTCGAGCCGTTGAGGCCCGATGCAAGGAATCGCCACCGGTTTGCCAAGGGGTTTGGACTCCTGCTGTTCTTGTTCGGCGCCGCACAGATGGTCGGCGTGTTTGCCGGCGGCAGGAGCCTCCTTGCCCCTCTCAGCGTCCTGCTATCCGCCCGCTAGCGCAGTAGAGATGATCGAGGCGCGTTAGTTGTCAGGACCGCGGTATTCACACACGAGTGCACAAATGCAAGTCGCCAGCATTGTTGTAGAGGGCCAGGTATGTCGGGACATGCACGACGAGCATCCAGGGCTCGCGTACTTCTACATGGATGGCCGCCGGCAGGTGCCGATCAGTCATCCGCTTTCAATGGCGGATGGCAAGGCCCTCGCTGAATCAGCGTGGCAGCGGTATCACGGCGAGTCGAGGTCAGCGGACGAATACGAAGAGTACGACGGCCAGTTCACGCCGAGCCGCGTCCTCCTCCTGAACAACGACGAGGCTGTCCTTCAATGCTATGAGGGGAATGGCTGGCTGACCGAGTTTGACTCACCCGAGCAATGGGCCGCGATGCTTACCCAGGCCGGTGAGCTCACGTCTGAAGCGTCCATCGAGGCTGGCTGGGATAACTTCAGTACCGCGAAGGGGCTTCGAGCTCAGGCGACCCACCTTCGTCGGCGAGTATCAATTTCTCAGGCCCATTTCGGAATGTTGCCGGCGCCGAAATCCCGCCCGAAGCCACCTGCCCCTCGCATGCGAGGGCTGGACGAGCGGGTTGCTCTCGCGCTGGCACGCATCACCCGCATTGCCTACCCTGAGGAATGGCGCAGTGAAAGGGAGTCCGTAGAGAGAGCAGCTGAGGCCGTCGGTAGACGTGACTACCACGCAGGCCTGGATGAGCCCCCCATCATGTTTGCCGACGAGCCTATCCTGCTGAAGGCATGGGCGGAAGGCCGCGCCGAGGCCGCAGATCTCGAGTAAATCCGGATTTCAAGATTATGCCCCTCCCCACGGCGGCCGGAGGAGCCGCGCCCCTTGCCGAGAGTCTCGATCGCCCTTAGATTGGCTGAGTATCGATAACGACGCACCGTGCAGGAATAACAGATGGAAGAGAACGACCGAAAGAAGAAACCTCTTTTCGTGGACGGGGTTTGGTGGCCAATGACTCAAAATCCGTTCCACAACGGCCGGTACCAGGTCCAAGTGAAATCTGGGGACATCATTGATGTGAGGTGGAAGAACGGGAAGTGGAAAGGCCCGATCGACAGCTTCGCTCAATGGCGCGGGAGGGAGCTCGCGGATATCACGACGCACAAACCCCATCGTCGCAAGATGAATCTCTACCATATCAGCAAGCCCGAGAAGTATGCGATCGCCGCAAAGGGCGCGTGGCTGCTAGCTAGACGTGCCGTCGGCATGAAGCGTAGCGGGTCGGCATACAAGTACTACCTCGTCGCTCACGCGATCGCAAACCAGTCCCTGAAACGGGCAGACAAGGAATGGATCGAGCGGTTCAAGCAGAACCCGGTCAACGAATCGCTCGTGGAGGAACAACGCGCAAAGGTCGACCGCTTCTTCAAGAAACGTGGCGGTAGGCCGCCCGCTGCGAGCATTGAGTTGGGGGCGATCGGGCGTTGACCGTCAACAGAAATGAAAAAGCCCTGCAAGTGCAGGGCTTCGCGAGATTCCGGGGCGCAGATCAGCGCCGGATGCCGGCATAGGCTCCACCGGAGACCGCCGATGCATCCCATTGTTTGGCTTGTTCAGCTCGCTTCTTCAGCGCCTCAACGCTCATCTCAGGACGCGCGAGCATGGCTCGCACACGAGCAACTGCAGCTTTATCTGCAGACTCCTTAGTACGGCGCACCTTCGGTGCCAAGCGGCCAGTCTTGAGATCCATGATTTGTCCTATTGATTTGTCGTGCCCAAATGCCAGGGTGATCACAAATGATCAATTGGAAGGGTAATTGCGTACATTCTACTGCCTTTTGGCGGGGCGCGTCATCGTGCTTACCGTCCTCCCCAGCATCCTGGCCTTCGTGTAGCCGTTGGCTTCATAGTACGGGACCACTGGTTTTAGTGGCTTTTCGATCACAATGTATTCGGACTCGAAATAGACCGAGAGGGCATCGAGAACCACGTCAATTGCGACGAGCCCAAGTCCATCGATCGCACGATTGTCCAAGTCACGCTCGAGGAAGAGAAGCGTCGTGAGTTCGCCGGCGCGACTAACGCGCACCAGGCTCAGAATGCAAACGACATTCTTCGATCGAATCCCGATAAAGCAGCTCCTTGTATTTGAGCTGCACTTCCTTTGGGCCAGGGCCCAGTTCAACTGCGCTTGAGATCCCCAGTCAGCGATGATCTGCGGAACGACTGAAGTGTGGACGATTTCCACCTTAGCGGAGGGATCGTCAAACAGCCCGCGCACCTTGGCCTGTGCTTCGTCAATCGCATTTTGTACCTGCTCAACAAACCTCTTACGGGCCTCTGCTCTAGCGGACATACGTCTCCCAGTTATTGCACGGCACGCGCCGGCGCCCCCTTCTTTGGGGCCCTAATTGTACGAGATGCTCGGACAGCTCGAATGTTGCCAGTATGCGACATATCAGCTTTCTCACGTTACGACCGAGCTCCCCTCCAGCAGCACTCATCAGCGATGGGTATCCGTCTGGAGCCCCAGCACGATACTTGCGTTATTTTTACGTATTAACATACACTTTTACCGAGGTATCTTCCAAATTACAACGCCTTCACTCTCGTCAGAATGCGCAATGAGCCACTCCAGAACCTGATGGATCAAGCCCCTCGCGGTCAGCCGATGGACACAGAAATGCTCCGCGATATGGGCATATCCGAACGCGCCCTTAGCTACCTGGTGAGCGCCGCCTGGCTCCAGCGGCTCGGGAAGGGCGCCTATCTCCTGAGAGGCGACCACCCAACCACAGAAGGTGTCATAGCGTTCTTGAGCCGGCGCATAAGGGGACTCCACGTAGGTGGAAAAACCGCTCTGGATTGGCAGGGTGTCCGCCATAAAGTCGCCTTCCGCCCGACGGTCGTACTTTGGGGACAGGACTCATACAAGTTCCCGGACTGGGTCAAAGACCATCTCAGGTATTCGTATCAAACGACTGACCTGTTCGAAGAATCGCTCCCATACAGCGAGGGCCTGAAGCCAATACCCGCCGGCAATCCATCGGTCCTCGTGTCCGTCCCTGAGCGTGCGTTCCTCGAGCTCGTCAGCGACGTCGGCAAAGGCCAAACGCTCGAAGAGGTAGTGAACATCCTCGCCACAATGCGGAGCATACGAGCACCGGTCCTCCACTCGTTCATGGCGCAGTGCACGCGAATCAAGGTTCTCAAGCTTGCGAGAACCTTGGGCGAGGAAAGCGGGTTTGCATGGGGCGAGGACCTCCAGCCGCATGTCGACAAGCGCAGCCGCGGAAAGCGGTGGTCAAACAAAATGAAGGATGTGCGGATCACGCTTAAACCGTGAACAGCCGCCCCCCTCCCCTACTCAACTCTCTTCCCGCGCCAACACACATGACAGCCGAACAGACACTCCTCCTCCGGATCGAAGACCCAACGCACGGCAAGATTCTCGTCTGCCAGATTGACAACCGCTCTGTTGTTTCTCGCGATGCATTAGAGCTGGCTGAGATATTCAGGAAGCTCGGCCGGACTGCAGAGGACATCTCAGCCAACGCGTCCAAACTGCTCGTCGGGATCGGCGGCTACGACGCCGACTCTCGCGAACTCTATGAGATCGAGGATGTCAGGGCCTTCATCCAGGATCTCACGTCGAGGGTACCCTGGTGGTTCGCACTGCTACACCCTACTCTGTCGCTCACCTGGATCTGCTGCTTGATCGCCAAACCCAAGGTAACGCGACATGGGAGCTCCCTCAGGATCGTATTTGATCCTGCCGCGGCGAAGCACGCCCTCGGCATTGCGATCGGCGCGGCCTCGGCGCACCTCCTCCAGATCCGCACACCGGAATGGGAGGCGGATACCATTCTGCAGAACCTGAGCATCACGGCCAACGAGTTGCTACAGGGTTTGAACCCGGTCGACGCGGACCCGCTCGTTTCAAGAGCTCTCCGAGCACGTAACGCGCCCTAGCCTGCGCATCCTTGCCCGAGCGAACCCAGCGCCAGAAGGTCGGCCACTGCCCCACGAACAGCCCGGACTTGACACTCATACGTGAATCGCACAAACTCCATAACACGTACTTATAATTTCGGAGTGTCGAATCATGGCGATGGCTGCTGCCGCGGTGCAAGCAAACATTGATGACGAGTTCCACAACTATCACGCGCTAATCGCGGGGGGCCATTGGTCACTGCAGCACGCTCACGACGTCCTCGCCCACGCAGATCGCGATGGTCTCGATCTCTTCAAGATCGCCGGCCTCGCCAAGGCGATCGCGTGTCACCAATGCGGATGATCTGGGAGAGAAGCCAATGGTTCGCGAACTGAACAAGATTCCCACCCTAGCCTGGTGGATTGCTGAAGTCATCTTGTGCGTGGCGGTCTACTGCCTTCTGGAGGGGCAAGCGATCATCTTTGGCAGCCTTCCAACGTGGGTCGCTGCCGCATCGATCGCCGGCTTCGTCACCATCGTCGCTGTACTCGTGCTGACGAAACAGTACAAGTACGTCTACATGCCGTTCCTTCTCGTCGGGGGTTTGTGCATTCAGATTGGTGCTGCAGACGCTCTGTCTGTCCCAGCAACGGCTGCGGGGACTATTGCAATGCCAACGCCTGCCCAGCTTGGCTCCGTCATTGCATGGGCAATGTCCGCCATTCTCGTGTTGGGCGCCATTGCGTCAGTCGCCGCGTATCCCATGCTGCTTTCTTCCCCGAAACGTTCCAGCCCCACCAAAAGGAATGCCATGACCCACACCGAGCCCACGAACGCTGTCACTCTTCCGGCTGCAGATCTGGAGCACATCACGAAGTTCATCGGCACGGGCCCCGGCAAGGATGTTCCGTCTCCCGTGGAGATGGTCAAAAGAGGTGTACTCCCGCTGGCCTACCTCGATCGGTTCGGCCAAGATTCGACCTATCACGTCGAAATCGATGCTTACAAGAAGGGCACCATCTAGGGCGGCTAGACAATCGAAAAAGATATGGCGCACGAGCACCCCGTGATGATCGGCCGGTAGCCGGTGGAGTTTATGCAGTGAACAAGACTACCAAAGACTTACTGGCTCACCTTATGCCTGGAATATTCGCCGTTGTTGCGTTGGTGTCCGTGTTGCTGGGTGTCCCGTACTTGATGGCGAAGTCCGGCGTCGCATCGTGGTTTTTTGAAACATCGCAGGCGCATCCCGTCATCGTTGGATTCGCGCTGCTTCTCACCGGAATTCCGCTGCTTGTCTGCGTTCGCCGGATCTTTGGCAAGAACTAATCGGAAAGGCGCCAGGCGCGATCTCCTCGCCGCCCCAGTCAAAAGTAACAGGTACAGGAGTAAGGATGAAACGCAGGGAAATGATCGGTGCCCTGATGCTATGTGTCATGCTCGCGGCTTTCGTGCTGGCGTGCATCAAGAGCGGGGTGGGCCTTGCCTTCTGGAATCTCCCTGCTCTATCGGAAGAGGCCCGAGCCGGGTTCGGGAAGGCTTTCCTGATGGATTTCATCATGCTCAATGTTTTCTTCGTGGCAGGGCCGTTGATCATTGCCCCGCTGTTCGGGCAATCCCAGTGCTTCGCGGGCCGCCCACAAGGTGAGTGCGATGGCGCGATCCATTCGGAAACACACCTGAACGGGAAGATTGAACGACGAAGAGGCGAACTCTGAAAACCTTGACGCTGCTGGTCGGTGCCGCCCTCAGTTTGGCAGGGGTGTCTCACGCAGGTATCTTGGAGGACATCGGCGCGGGAGCATACAAGGCAATCGGGTCGCCCGGCTACACCACGGTGATTCCACCGGGGACGCGGCTCGCGGTTGGTGGGGAAGCTACAGTCATCAGTGGTAGCGATCTGTGCCCCAGCGGACGCGGCCAGTGAATCGAATGGCTATTCCTCTTCGCTGGTGTAGCTACTCTGGGCTCTGGGGATCGACCGCACATGGATTCGATTTCAAGTAAGCAAGCATGTCTTCGCCTTGGCCTAGGACCGCCGCGCTTCCGTGTTGCTGTCGCGTGATCTCAGTGCTGCCGGCGCCTTTGGAACGCAGCATGATCAAGGTCAGCGGTTGTCGGAACCATGCGTAGCCGCCTTTGGAGCTAATGTAGCCGCTCATCTTCGGTTCGCTCATGCCCAAGCTGGAAGCAGCTCTTTCGGCGCCCTTTTCATAGAGACATCCGAACTCTGCAGCAACGACAAATTTTGCATTTGGCGGTTCGAGCGCCAATTCCTGTTGCGTCATTGCGCAGCCTGTGACAGCCGAGAGGACAAGTAGTGATGCAACGCTCTTTGCTACGCTCATTTGGTCCATTTCCAATCAAATCGCTTGCTTCAGTACGGCCGCGCGATACTGTGAGCGCAGTAGCAGATCCGGAACCGGCGCAAGCACTTCAGCCATGAATTGGAGCTCTACGCAGGAGTCCACGCCGTGTTGCCGTGCGGCCCGATTAAAGGCGCCCTGCGCGGCCTCGAGTTGTGTCTTGTCGCCTGACGCCAAGCCGCGAATCGCGACTCGCTCTGCTTCAGTAAGGATCGTGCTCACTCTTCCTTGATCGGGTCATTGGGCAACCACATCAGCGCCCCGTCTCGTTCATTGCCAGCGATGGTTGTCCAGCTCCGGCCCTGTTCATCGAACGCCACGCAGCCAGGCTGCCAACGTTCAGGGTTCCGAAGTTTGTTCACCCACCCCTGCGCCTTGCCCTCAAACACCACTACCACGCCGCCCCGGCCAACGTAGCCCCACTGTTGGCGCCAACGCCTCGCTTCGTCAAACAGACTCATAGCCATTTCCTCTACACAGGGCCGGCTTCCCTGTGCGCCTTCTCGCGATCGCTCTCGAAAAGGCGCTTGCCGGTCTTGTGGTGCTCCACCCAGACTCGCCAACCGTTCTTGTCGACGACTGCGGCTACGTGAAGCGCGGACTGGCGGGCCTAAGGATTTCCCGCATCGCCAACAATGCGGCCAGTATTTCCCAGCACGTACATCACGTTCCAAACCTTGGTACTCACCCTGCGGCTCCTGTGGTTCAAATGACTCGCAATTCCGAGGCCTTGAACACGCCGTGCCAAGGGACCAGGTTGGCGCCTTCGCCTCGCCAGATGCGACGCCACCAGTTGGATAGCTTTTCGCGTTTGTAGCCGTCGAGCAGTACTTCCACGCCGCCATCATCGAGCACATACCTGACCGTACCGGTCTGGCCTGACCGATAGCGCCAGAACCGCCTATCAATGTCCTCAGCGATCACGACGCGTACACCCTTGCCGAGCGCGCACGCCCGTTTGCTATTGTCGGATGCGACCGTGTCAACGGTGGCCTCCGCCAACCACTCCTGCCGGCCCGCGAGCCATTCTTGATACTCTGCAGACGTGAGATATCTAGCTCTCTCATCGGCTGCGCGCATCGTCCGCTCGCTCCATTCCGATAGTACGAGCGCCAGCTCAGACTCACCTGACTCTGACTTGTGCTGTGCCAGCAGGCTGGCTTCCGCTGCCTGCGCACGCCAAGCGGCGACCTGGCGTTCATGGAGCTCTACTATCTGCGCGTTCGGAACGCCTCCGCCCACATCAGGTTCAGGATGCTTGGCCTTGATCCCGCTGACCGCTTTGCCCACAGCGGCAAGCAGTGTTTCGATTGTGGCAGTCATGGTTGCGATTTCTATGCCCAAGCGTCGTTGATCAGTGCCGCAAACGTGAGCAATTCCGTGTCGATTCTGTGCCGGACTATTGGCAAGTAGTGCCACCTCGGGATGGACGCCGCCTCGATGAGCCACTGAAGCTGCGCGTTCTCCCCAAAGTTTGCTGTCATGTTCCACCAGTAGGTCAACCTGCCGCCGGCGTGTCCATCACCGATCAACCGATGGACCTGCAGCGCGAACGATTCAGACGCCTCGAATACGACATAGGGACGGGATGGCCGAAAGGCGTGCCCCTCACACGACCAGAGTGTACGAACACCCACGATGCTGTTCAGTGCGTCGCACACGGGGCGGATTTTTGGCTCAATCAGATCCACGTCGTTGTCCGGTGCAGTTAGCTCGCCTTGTCGACCGTGGCCGCATTCTTCATGTAGGCCGCGAACGATTCGACCAGCGACCCATCGGGGCGTCGCAAAGACATACGATCTGGATGCACCGTGTCTCGGAGGACAATCCATACTTCGTCCGTTCGGGCGCTCAGTCGGACCTTGACCGACTGAGTGAAAGGACGGACAACGATGCATTCTTTCGCGCCGTCGGTCGGAGCTGGTCCGAACACCTTCGTCATGGCGCGGTCTCGCTTCGGGCAAGGGTCGAATCCTGATACCGCTACAGGCTTCCCTTCAACTGCGATCTGGAAGCCAGGCGCAAACGCGATCGTCATTGGCTCTCCACTGACAATCGACCCGATTTTCTCAACCTCCTCGCATCCGGTCAGCACCATGCCGGAGAGAAGTGCCGCAACAACGATCGTCTTCATCGTACTTTTCCTATGCTCCGCGCTTGGCGTCGATGACGCGATGCAGTTAAAGCAGCGTACTCCCGTCGCCCTTCTGAAGCTTTCCGCGGCGCAGGATTGGCACCAAGAATCGCTGATAGCCCTCCCAATCTTCGAAGATCTCGACATTCGCATGATGCCGGTCGAGATCACCGGTAATCCGGAGGAGGACCACCCCATCGCCTGCGCTCAACATGCGCCGCAACGTTTCCGCATGGTCCTGTCGACTGAGCAAATATCCCAGGCTCGTCAGACCCAGCACCGACCCAATTTGCTGCGGCTTGGCACCCAGCAGCGGCTCGGCCGGGACCTCTGAGAGCAGCATCATCAGCATTCCTGGCAGGAGTTCCGGATCATCGACATTCCCAGCGATATCCAGCGCCATGGTGATCGCCTCTTGATGGCGCGTCACGGGCACGGAGTTCTGGTGATGCAGCGTCTCCCAATGGGTCAGAATTGTTGTGGCATTGGGCCGGCGATCGGCCGGGTAAGGTCCTGTCATCTAGTGCTACCTCGTGAATGATCTGTCTACCAACATTGTCTTCGCACTCCGCACAACTCGCCATCAATGATTGCTTGCACGGCCGCCGCCTGAATCGCTATTGCTATACTCCGCGCATATACATACATGTTATGCATCTTGTTCGATTTGGTGCTATTTGTCAAGATGCCCGCAAATCGTGCGAAGGTGGCCGGCAGCCGCTGCGGGCCGAGCGCGGGTCCGCGTCGACCGGGTTCAAACCCTCCAGCAACTCGTCGGCGGTGACGCTCACGTTCTACTGAATGGTCTTCTGTCTCTCGGCCTGCCGACGACGTCCAATAAGACACCACCCCAACTTATCCCCATGCGTTGCGCATTCCTGTGTTGCCAGGTCTATGCAAGGAGGCTTGGAGCCCTGGGGTTCCCAGGTGCTTAACTCAACACAGGAGAAACATGACTGAAACGAAACATCACAAAGCCTGGTGGGCGCCCGTTGCGCACTTCGCAGCACATACTGTCGTCGGCACGTTGATCTTCTTAATCATCGGTAGCGTCGCTGTCGGCTTGTCTTTGCTGATCCGGTTCCTGGAAACGGTCGGAATTCCAACCTTCACCCTCCAGGTGATCTCGTTCCTCGAGCACACGATCACCGTCGTTGACGCGGTGTTATACTTGGTGTACCTCGGCATCACTGGATACCGGGCCGTCAGGGAGATGCTCGAATGATCAAGACCAGCTTTCGCTCGGAGTTCGTTACCGCAGCTCGGGAAGCCCCGCGTCTGTTCTTCGCACCACTTGTCGGTGCTATCCAGGCAGTGCGCAAAGAAGCTCGCCGCACACCGACCGAACAGAACAAGGAAAGGCAGGACTCCCTGCATGGCTTTCGGAAACAGCGTTCTTAACGACTGATTTCTAACCCACAGAAACCGCCGGCGCTATGCGTCGGCGGTTTTTTTATTTCACGATGACTCCAACCCGACATTTCGCTGGACTGCGCTGTAGCCCGATACAGCAGGTTTATCAATAACTTACGCGCGTCCATCATATGCCGGTGCTTTCTGAAACCTGACCCGGCTTCCCCCCGCGCCGCTCCTATGTGGCTCTTGGAATCGGGTCGTTCCAAGGAGTCATCATGGCAAAGATCAAGCTCACCAAGACCGCCGTAGAGGCGGCACAACCCCAGGCCACGGCTATCGAACTGCGGGATACCGTGGTGCCCGGCTTCCTCTGTAAGATCACCCCGGCGGGCCGTCGGGTGTTCATGCTTCAGTACCGCACAAACGCTGGGGAACGCCGCAAGCCCGCCTTGGGCTTGTTCGGGGAACTGACGGTTGAACAGGCCCGCGTCATGGCGCAGGACTGGCTGGCCGAGGTTCGCCGGGGCGGCGACCCCGGCGGCGCCAAGGCCGAGGCGCGCAAAGCGCCCACGATGGCTGAGTTGTGCACGAAGTTCATGGAGGACTATTCCAAGAAGCGCAACAAGCCCAGCACGCAGGAAGGCTATCAGGGCGTCATCGACCGCTGCATCATCCCGCTGCTAGGCCGCAAGAAGGTACAGGACGTGAAGCGCCCCGACATTGCCGGGTTGATGGAAAAGCTCTCGTACAAGCCCACTGAGGCAAACAAGGCATTCGGCGTGCTGCGCAAGATGTTCAATCTGGCCGAAGTGTGGGGCTACCGCCCGGACGGCACCAACCCGTGCCGCCATGTCCCGATGTTTCCGCCGGGCAAGGAAACCCGGCTCATTGTGGACGGCGAACTGACGCTGATCTACCGCCATCTGGACAAGCTGGAGGCCGAAGGGCTGGAGAACTACGTCATCCCGCTGGCGATCCGGCTGCAATTCGAGTTTGCCGCCCGGCGCTCCGAAATCTGCCCACTCGAATGGGCTTGGCTGGACTTCGAGAACCGCCGTGTGGTCTGGCCCGACAGCAAGACCGGCGGCATGTCCAAACCCATGAGCGCGGAAGCCTATCGGCTGCTTTCGACGGCGCCGCGCCGGGAAGGCTGCCCGTATGTCCTGCCGTCGCCCAACGACCCGGACAAGCACCTGACCTTTGGCGAGCACTACGGCGGCTGGTGCCGGGCGCTCAAGGCCGCCGGCGTGCCGCACGTCGGCACGCATGGCATTCGCCACCGCTCGACCACCGACATTGCCAATTCGGGCGTGCCGACCAAGGTAGGCATGAAGCTGACGGGCCACAAGACCGTGGCGATGTTCATGCACTACGTCCACACCGAGGACAAGCCGGTGCGCGACGCGGCCGAGTTGGTGGCCAGCCGCCGCCAGGCCATTACCGGTGCGCGGCAACAGCAGCCCCAGGAGGCCACGGCATGAGCGCCCGGACACCCAAGGAAAAAGGCGCGGCCCTGCCTGCCGGCTACGCCGGCATCCACAGCGGCATTGTGGAGCTGCTTGGCGCTGCGCGCCAGGCGGCGGCACGCAGCGTCAATGCGCTGATGACGGCAAGCTATTGGGAGATTGGCCGCCGCATCGTGGAGGCCGAGCAACAGGGCAAGCGGCGCGCAGGGTACGGCGAACAGTTGATTGCCCGACTGTCCGCCGACCTCACCGCGCGCTTCGGGCGCGGGTTCAGCCCGGACAACCTGGAGAACATGCGGCGGTTCTTCGCCGCCTATCCCCGGCCGGTGATTTCCGAGGCATTGTCTCGGAAATCGGGGGACGGGCTGCCCGCCGAGAAATCCGAGACAGCGTCTCGGAAATTGGCCTTGGGCGAGCTGGCGCAGGTGTTCACGCTGCCGTGGTCGGCCTACGTGCGGCTGCTGTCGGTGAAGGATGAACACGCCCGCCGCTTCTACGAGGCCGAGGCGCTGCGCGGCGGCTGGAGCGTGCGCCAGCTTGACCGGCAGATTGGCAGCCAGTTCTACGAGCGCACGGCGCTGTCGAAGAACAAGGCGGCGATGCTGGTCAAGGGCGCGGTGCCCATGCCCGAGGATGTCGTCACCCCCAACGACACCATCAAAGACCCGTATGTGCTGGAGTTCCTCGACCTCAAGGACGAGTATTCGGAATCCGATCTTGAAACCGCCCTGATCCGGCGGCTGGAGGACTTCCTGCTGGAGCTGGGTGAAGGCTTCACCTTCATCGGTCGGCAGCGCCGGTTGCGCATCAACCAGACCTGGTATCGGGTCGATTTGCTGCTGTTCCATCGGCGCTTACGCTGCCTGGTCATCATCGACTTGAAACTGGGCAGCCTGACCCATGCGGACGTAGGCCAGATGCACATGTATTGCAACTATGCCAAGGAGCATTGGGCCTATCCCGATGAGAACCCGCCCGTGGGCCTGATCCTGTGCGCCGACAAGGGCCATGCACTGGCGCGGTATGCCTTGGAAGGTTTGGGCGTTGTTGCATAAATCCAGTTTGAGGCGAGTTACCCCCAACCCCAGCCGTGGCTATGCCACGGCTGCCGTCTGAGGACGGCCCAGCTCAGTGAATCGGTTCAGTATGGCTGCTCGAATATGCAGCTCGTTCACTTGTCGCTCAAAGGTTCGAGACATCACACGCTCGCCCAGTCGCTTGATGCAGTGCATCTTGGTTTCCACCAAACTTCGCCGGTGATAGCCAATCCAGCGCTTCCAGATACTACGCCCTAGCCGCCTGCATGCAGTAATGGCTGCATTGCGGTACTCAAAGACACTTCCCCTACGAATTCGAGCATTCTTGCGTGGAGGAATGATTGGGATAGCACCACGCCTGATGACAGCTTCGTAGGCTGGCTGTGTGTCGTATGCACCATCCCCCGTCAGACTCTCTAGCGTTTCATCCGCAGGCAACTGCTGTAGCAAATCAGGAATCACTGCAGCGTCACTGACGTTGTTCGAGGTCACACAGATGGCTCGAATCTGCAGTGTCTTGGCGTCAATGCCGATGTGCAGCTTGCGCCACTGACGGCGGCGCTCAGGGCCATGCTTTTTGCATTTCCATTCGCCTTCACCCAGGAATTTGATTCCTGTTGAATCGACTAGTAGGTGTAAGCCAACTTTACTGCGGGTATACGGAATCTGGACATTCAAATCGAGTTGCCGCCTGCACAGCGTACTGAAGTCCGGTACTGGCCAAGCAAGCCCATACAAGTGCAGTACCGACTCGACTAGCCCGGTGGTTTGCCTGAGTGCCAGGCAAAACAAGTTCTTGAGCGTTAAACAAAATTGAATAGCGGCATCAGAGAACTTCGGACTGCGTCCGCGTTTGCCGCTTGCAGCGGCAAACCAGCACATGCGCTTGTCCAGCCACACCGTCAAAGAGCCCCGAGCTTTAAGGGTTGCGCTGTACTGTTTCCAGTTGGTGGTTCGGTAGCGGGGCTTACGGGGCTGGCTCATGCAGCAAGCCTACAGCTTGCTGAGCAACGATTTGTGCAACAACGCCCCGGCAAAGCCGGGCCGCGCTGCTCCAGGTTCGCTGCCCGCTCATCCCTGCGGGACTGTCTATCGCCAGCCTTCCAAATCGCTGACGCCTCCGGCCCTTCTGGGCCTGCGCGCTGCGCTTGCCAGCATCGAATGTGTGCATTGGACGGGCCTGGCTGTTCCCTTCACCGTATCACGACGTTCTCGCCGTCAAGGGCGGCGCGCGCGGGTGCGCGCTTGCGTCCTGGTGGCCGTCTGCGACCCCTGACTGCTTGCGCTGCGCCGTGCTGGCGACGGTTCCGGGCAATTCCGCCCGAGCAACCGGAGCACGATCATGTCGCAACTGACCTTTTCCTCGTTCGACGCCTCGTTGATGGTGCGCGACGCGCAGGGCCACTACCTCTTGGCGACGGCCGAGCAGGTGCTGGAGGCCGCGCGCCAGGTCATCGAGCACAAGATGCAGCGCGGTGCCTCGTTCACTTCACCGGCGGCCGTCAAGGAGTACCTGTGTGCCAAGTTGGCGGGCTACGAGCACGAAGTCTTCGCGGTGCTGTTTCTGGATACGAAGCATCGCCTGATCGAATACGTCGAGATGTTCCACGGCACCATCGACAGTGCATCGGTGCATCCGCGCGAGGTGGTCAAGGAGGCGCTGCGGCTCAATGCGGCGGCGGTCATTGTTTCGCACAATCACCCGAGCGGAAATCCCGAACCGAGCGGCGCCGACAGGTCACTGACTCAGCGGCTCAAGGAGGCGCTGGCGCTGGTGGATGTTGTCACGCTGGATCATGTCGTCGCGGGCAACAGCGCCGCGTCATTTGCCGAACGTGGCCTGATTTGACCGAGGGGGCTTCGGCCCCCTTTTTGCTGCGTCTGGTGGCGCAACTCCGGCCCATGCGGGCCTGCGCGCTTCGCTTGCGGAAAACCGAGGAGCATGGAGGTGTGAGGGAGGCGGTCTTGCTGTTCCCTTCATCGTGCCACGGCGTGCTCGCCGTCAATGACTGCGCGCCGGAGGCGCTTGCGGCCTGGCGGCCGTCTTCGATCTTTGACTGCTTGCGCTGCGCCGTGCCCTGGAAGGGCTGGGCAATTCCGCCCGGCAACCTTTCAGGAGTTCACCATGAACAACGCACTCATCACTGACGAGCAGCGCATTGTGCTGCTGGCCAACGGCCGCGAATCCTTGGAGAACCCGGACTTCGATCCGGCACCCGTGGTCAAGCTGTTCACGCCGGACGCCGGCGCGACCTGGCTGCTGACCGAGATTGATCCTGATGACCACGACCACGCCTTCGGTCTTTGCGACCTGGGGCTGGGTGAGCCGGAAATCGGCTGGGTCAGCCTGGGTGAGCTGGCGACGGTGCGCGGCGGGTTGGGCCTGCCGATTGAGCGCGACCTGTCGTTTCGGGCCGAGAAGCGGTTGAGCGCCTATGCGCGCGATGCGCGGATGGCTGGGCGGATCGTTGTCTGATCCGGGCCTGGGGCGTCGAGGGACGCCCTTCGCATCGCGCCCATGCGGCGCGATGCCTGCGCACCTTCGGCTTGCCCTCCAGGGGAAAGCCCTGCGGGCTATCCCCGCCGCGCAGGCGTGGCGCCCCTGAACACCGCCGACCCGGCTGCGCCGGATCGGCCAGACCGCATTCGCAGCAGATTCACGATGCCTTGCGTGGACTCGTCCTGATCTTGCGTTGAAGGCTGGGCGTCCCCGGCCACCTGGGGGATGGCCGGTCGCGCTGTCGTGCTGCGCATCGAACCCCCTGCGGGGTTTCGCCCCTGTCGGGCTTCCATCGTTCCCTCGCTCCGCTCGGCTGACGCCTCGGCCCGGCTTCCAGCTTCGGGCCTGCGCGCTTCGCTTGCGTGCGGTTCAGCACACAGGGATGGCCGTTGCCTTGTCCAGCCGTCTCCCCTGACTTCATCACCTTGTCCGCGACTGTAGCCCGCGCCCGTGCGCCGTCAAGGCGCGCAGGGCCGTGTCCTCGGCTACGCCTGCGGGCCGCACCAACCCTGCGCTTGTTTCCTTGACGGCGCCCGTTCGCGCGCTCCTGACCGTCGCGGGCGATGAACTCAGGAAAGACGGTGGCAACAGGGCCAACCGGGTTCCTCGTGCCGACCGCACCGAACAGCCGAAAGGCTGGGCTCCGAATCTAGGAATCCGGTTTGCGGTGTGAACAGCAAACCTCTTTTTGTCAGGAGAAAGACCATGCAACTCGCATCCCGTTTCGCTTCCCGTTCCCCTTCGCTGCGCAGCGACTACCCGCTGTCCGATGACCAGATTCGCAGCGTGGCCCCGTCCATCTTCGCGGACGCCCCGCATGAGAGCCGTTCCGAACGGTACAGCTACATCCCGACCGCTGCCGTCCTGACCGAGCTTCGCAAAGAAGGCTTCCAGCCTTTCATGGTGACGCAAACCCGCGTGCGCGATGAAGGCAAGCGCGAGCACACCAAACACATGCTGCGCCTGCGCCATGCCAACCAGATCAACGGCGCGGAGGCTAACGAAATCGTGCTGCTGAACTCGCATGACGGCACGAGCAGCTATCAAATGTTGGCGGGGATGTTCCGCTTCGTTTGCAGCAATGGCCTTGTCTGCGGCGACACCGTGGCGGACGTGCGCGTACCCCACAAAGGCGACGTGGCCGGTTCCGTCATCGAAGGCGCTTTCGAGGTATTGAGCGGCTTCGAGCGGGTGAAGGAATCCCGCGATGCCATGCGCGCGATCAAGCTGGACGAAGGCGAAGCCGAAGTGTTCGCCCGTTCCGCGCTGGCCCTCAAGTACGACCCCACCGACAACAAGCCCGCGCCCATCACCGAATCGCAAATCCTGATGCCGCGCCGGTTCGATGACCGCCGCCCCGACCTGTGGAGCGTGTTCAACCGCACGCAGGAGAACTTGACCAAGGGCGGATTGCATGGCCGCAGCGCCAACGGACGCCGCCAGCAGACCCGCCCGGTGCAGGGCATTGATTCCGATGTGCGCCTCAATCGCGCCCTCTGGATGCTGGCCGATGGCCTGCGCCAGTTGAAAGCCTGAACCGTCCCCCCGTCGGAGGGGCGGTTTCCCCTCCATTCCCTTGTTTCACTCGATTGGAGATACACCATGAACGCCGTTACCCAAACCGAAGCCCGCGCCGTCAATACCGCCGCAGCTATCCCGCTGGAAGCTGCCGACCCGACCAAGAACCTGATTTTGGTTCCACTGTCGCGGCTGGTGCTGCGCCCCACGGGCCGCAACGTGCGCAAGACCCCGCGCATGTCCATCCCTGAACTGGCCGCAAGCATCCAGCGCGTGGGCCTGCTGCAAAACCTCATCGTGATTGCATCTGCCGATGGCGAGCATTACGAAGTCGTGGCCGGTGGCCGTCGCCTCGCCGCGTTGAAGCTGCTGGCGAAGAAACACCGCATCGCCAAGGATTGGGAGGTGCCTTGCTTGCAGGTGGCCGATGGCACGGCCCGCACCGCCAGTCTGACCGAGAACGTGCAGCGCGAAGCCATGCACCCGGCAGACCAGTTCGAGGCTTTCGCCGCGCTGGTGGCCGAAGGCCGTCCCATCGAGGACATTGCAGCGGATTTCAGCGTCACGCCGCTGGTGGTGCAGCGCCGTTTGAAGCTCGCCAACGTGTCGCCGCGCTTGATGGCCGACTACCGAGCCGATGCCGTGAGCCTTGACCAGTTGATGGCACTTGCCATCACCGACGACCACGCCGCGCAGGAAAGCGCGTTCTACGATGCGCCGCAGTGGCAGCGCCATCCCTCGCACTTGCGCGAACGCCTCACCGAAAGGGAAATCGACGCCTACCGGCATCCGCTGGTGCGCTTCGTCGGACTGGACAGCTACGAAGCCGCAGGCGGCGGCATCCGCCGTGACCTGTTCGCGGAAGGCGATGCGGGCGTGTACCTCAACGACGCCGCGCTGCTGGAACGGCTGGCGCAAGACAAGCTGGCAGGCATTGCCGCCACTGTCCGCGCCGAGGGTTGGGCGTGGGTGGACGCCACGCCGGGCGTAACTTATGCCGACCTGCACGCCTTCCAGCGTGCGCCGAGGGAACGGCGCGAGCCAAACAAGCGCGAAGCGCAACGCATCGAAAAGCTGCAAGAGAAAATGCGGGCCATCGGTGAAGCCGTGGACGCCGCGATGGATGCCGACGACGAGGAAAAGGCCGACGCCTTGCAGGAGGAAGGTGAAGCCGTGGGCGAGCAGTTGCAGGCGCTGGAAGATGGCTTGCAGGACTACGGCGCGAATGTGAAGGCCGCAGCCGGTGCCATCGTCACCATCGACCGCAACGGCGAGGCCGTCATTCATCGCGGCCTGATGCGTGAGGCCGAGGCCAAGGCGCTGCGCACGCTTGAAAAGCTGCGCCAAGGTTTCAGCGACCCGGACGCCGAGAACGACGACGAAGGCGAGGACGACGAGCAACCCAAGAGCGTCGCCATGTCCGACCGGCTGGCGCAACGCTTGAGCGCTCACCGCACCGCCGCGCTGCAAATCGAAGTCGCACGTCATCCGCAAGCTGCGCTGGCTGCCGTGGTGCATGGCATGGTGCAGACCGTCTTGCAGGAAAGGCGCTACGGCCTCAACCGTGATTCTCTGCCGCTGGGCGTGGGCCTCAAACTGCAAGACCGGCTGGAAGGCATGGCCCCGGATTGGCCGGAATCGCCTGCCGCCGTGGCGCTGCGCAAACTGCAACAGGTGGCCGGGGAAGCCTTGCCGGAAGACAGCGCCGAACTGTTCGCCGTGCTGCTGACGAAGCCGCAAGACGAACTGGTGCGGTTGCTGGCCGTGTGCGTGGCTTCCACGGTGGACGTGGTGATGCCCCGCGCCACGGCGCAGCAACCCGGCGAGGAACTGGCGCAGGCCGTGGGCCTCGACATGGCCGCATGGTGGCAGCCGACCGCCGAGGGGTATTTCAAGCACGTTCCGAAAGCGGCAGTTCTGCAAGCCGTGGGCGAATACGCGCCCAATCAGGTTTCCCGGCTGGCGAAGTTGAAGAAGGCCGACATTGCCAGCGAGGCCGAGCGGCTGGCCGATGGCACGGGCTGGATGCCTGCCATCTTCAAGGCCGAAGGCCCGGAGCAGGACGCCCCGGAAGATGCCGAAGCAATGGCGGATGAAACCGCCGAGGCGCTGGCCGCTTGACCCGCGCCGAAGGCAAGCGCCCCGGCCTCGACCGGGGCGCTTCGCCGGAAGGAGAAGCCCCCATGACCCGCATCACCAGCAGCCGCCCGCGCATGGCGGCAAGCTACGCCCCCGGCACGGTGCGCGCTCGCCGCTGGCACGGCGATGGCGACGTGCGCGGCCACCTCCCGCCCTCGGGCTGGTCGGCCCGCGCCGACCTCACCGACATTCATCCCATCACGGGCCGCGCCTTGGCGCGCGCCGTGTGGTGGATCATCGAGACGAAGGAATAACCGTCGTCAGCACCGCGCCCAGGCCGTTCCGTCCTGGGCGCGGTGAACTTCAAAAATCCGGGCGCGGCGGTGGCCGCGCCCGGTGTTCAAGGCCAACAGCCCATCAGAACGTCGCCGCCTTCGCGCTGGCTCAGGCGGCGGCGTTGAAGGCATCGCTGTATTGCGCGACGCCTTCGGGCACTGGCCCGTGGAAGGCCAGTGCCACGAAATAGCCGGGCGGCCCGGCAGTTGCAGGCCCGGATGCGCTTGGAAGCCAAAGCGCGCGTAGTACGCGGGTTCGGCCAGCGCCTGTTGCATCAGACGCGAGCCGATGCCTTGTCCTTGCCTTGCAGGTATGACGGAGATCAGCCCCAGACCGTACCAATCTTTGACCTTGTGGCAGTGACTGTCGGTGATGATGACGGAGGATCCCTACTGTCTATCGCGGATCTGGTGGCCTATTGCAGAGGGCAGCAGGCTTAGACCATACGTCTTTGCGGACCACACAGATAGCCGGCCAGCATTTCGACGATGGCCTGCTCGACTTGCTGGGCGGGGCAAGGGGCGCCAGGCGGAATGACCGCCGCATGGATCAGTGATTCCATGGTTCGCAGTACAACCCATGTCGCCAGTTCCAGGTCCTGCAGCACGACCTCGCTTTGGTGGTCTTCCAGCAACTGGCGAATGCGGTGCTGAATGCTTTGGTCAGCCGTGCTTTGCTCCGGCGGAGCATCGAAGAAAGGAAATTCCTTTTCCAGTACGCGATGCAACTCAGGGGCGACCTGGTGTGCCGCCAGCCACGCACGCACGATGGCCGCCAGTTTCCCTCTCAGGTCCAGTGGATGCGCGCTTGCCAGCACGGTCTCCATGGCTGCGTGCATTTCCACCGCATGCCGCTCATGGAGCGCCGTGATGAGCGAATCCTTGTTCGGGAAATACTGATAGACCGAACCCACGCTCACGCCAGCGCGCTCGGCCACCAGATTGGTGTTGGCTCCGGCATAGCCGCGCTCGGTCAAAACGCGAGCCGTTGCTTCAAGTATGGCGTCCACCAAGGCCCGAGAACGGCTCTGGCGGGGGACGCGGCGTGGCTGAGGCAAGGGTGGCATGGGGATCATCCGAACGCGAGTTTTCAACGTGAGCAATGACTCATATTATTCCATATGTCGAGCAAATGCTCATGTTTGGAGTTGTTGATGTCTTCTCGTTCTCACACGGGGGCGACCAAGGTGGCAAATCCGCCACCTGTCGCCAACGTCTTTCTCAAGTTGCTGCCGATCACACTGGCGGTGTTCGTCAGCTTTCTCACCATCGGCTTGCCGCTGCCGGTGCTTCCCCTGCATGTGTCCAGCACATTGGGCATGAGCACGCTGGTGGTGGGTGTGGTCATTGGCGCGCAGTTCGCCGCGGCCCTGCTCTCTCGCGCCTGGGCAGGCAACCTCTCCGACACGCGTGGGGCCAAACGGTCCGTGGTCACGGGCTTTCTGGTGGCGTCGGCGTCAGGTGTGGCCTACCTTGCGTCGCTGGCCTTCGTCTCGTCACCTGCCGCCTCGGTTGGGGTTCTGCTGTTGGGGCGGGTGCTGCTCGGCTGCGGCGAAAGCCTGATCGTCACCGGCTCCTTGAGTTGGGGGATCGGACTCGTGGGCCCGCAAAACGCAGGCAAGGTCATGGCATGGAATGGCATGGCGATGTACGGCGCCTACGCGGTGGGTGCGCCCATGGGTATCGCCATTCAAGGTGGATATGGCTTCGCCGGCATTTCAGTGGCTGCCGTCGTTCTTCCCCTGTTGGCATTGGCACTGATTGCCAACGTTCGGGCGACTGCCCCGACGGCTGTCCGCCGCACGCCTTTCTACAAGGTGCTGGGGATGGTGTGGCACCCGGGCTTGGGGCTGGCCTTGTGCAGCGTGGGCTTTGGGGTCATCACGGCGTTCATTGCCCTGTTGTTCGCTTCCCGAGACTGGGGCAACGCCTCACTGGCATTCACCGCCTTCGGCCTGGCGTTCATTGCCGCGCGCATCTTTTTCGGCCACTTGTCCGACAAGCTCGGCGGCGCCAGCGTGGCGCTGGTTTGTGTGCTGATCGAAGCCGTTGGGCAGTTGCTGATCTGGGGCGCCCAGAGCCCTACCGTTGCCTACGCCGGCGCTGCGCTGACGGGATTCGGTTACTCGCTGGCCTTTCCGGGATTTGGCGTGGAAGCCGTGCGCCGGGCGCCTCCACAAAGTCGGGGCTTGGCCATGGGGGCTTATGTGGCGTTTCTCGACATTGCCCTGGGCATCACCGGCCCGGTGCTGGGGGCCGTGGCAGGCGCATGGCACATTGAGGCCGTCTACCTTGCGGGCGCCGTTGCGGTCGCCCTGTCGGCTCTCGTTGCTTTGCAACTGCTGATTTCCGCACCCAAGGGAGGCCACCATGCCTGAAGTCATGCCAAGGCCTCGTACCGAAAGAGCAGTCGGAACCGTGCAGGCGGTTCGTTCGGTGACGCCCCATATGCAACGGATCACACTTGGAGGCTCTGAGGTTGCCGAATTTCTCAAAGTCGCGGGAGCCAACGAACCGGCAGCGTGGGTGAAAGTTTTTCTTCCCTCGGGTGACGGCCGGGCCTACACCATACAAAACATTGATTTCAATGCAGGAACACTGGATCTGGATTTCGTCCTGCACGGTGCAGGCGGCGACTCTGGCCCCGCAGTGGCGGCTTTCTGCTTCCCAGTGATGCGCGCTGGGTCATGTTCGCGGGGGATGCCACGGCGTTGCCTGGCATCCAGAGCATTGCACGCCGTTTGCCTTCTGGTATCAACGCCAAGGCGTATGTCGAGGTGCCGTCAGGGGATGACCGGCAGCCGATCGACAGCCCTGCCCGATTGCGGGTTCAGTGGATGAACGCCCAATCGGAACCCGGACTGACGCTATGTCAGTCGCTGTTGCACCGTCCTTTACCGACCGGTCCAGGCTACATCTGGATGGCAGGTGAATCCGCAGCCATAAAAAAGCTGAAACTTCACTACCTTCAAGACAGGGAGCTCCCGAGACACAGTGTTAGCGCCAAGGGATATTGGAAGGCTGGAGAGTCCGATCATCGTGATTCGTGAAGAATAAGGTGATACCGATAAAATTTCGCCACTTTCCCTGTTTCCCTGTCGTCGCAGAAGAGTTGTACTTCGCCCGTGCGACCGAAAGGTTGCACATCCAGCTTCAATCCCTCACGCCTGCGCGCCAGCGGCGCTGCGCTTACCTCTAGGGGATCGGCACAAGGCCCATCCCTGCCGCGCGAGCTTGGCACCCCTCGATACCGCCGGATCGGCCAGGCCAGCGCTCCGCTGCAATGGACAGGGCTGGCAAACACGCTGGTGCTTGCTGCGGCAGGTTGTGCGAATGCGTGCCGTCCTCAACGCTGGCGGTTCTCGCCCATCACGTCACGAAGGACGGTTCACGGACATCCCGCCCGGCATCGCTATGGAGCTTCCACGCCACGCCTCAAGACCGGCGCCGCAAGGTGCGGCCGGGGCGTTCTCGCTTGTCGTCGGATGGTTGACCTGGCCCGCGTCAGTGGGCGAGCCGGTGCAGCCTTCGTGCGGGGATGCCGAGCCAGCCCTGTCTCCTTTCGGAGCGGTTCGGCCCAATGCGTCCTTGTCTCGTTGTGAATCCTGGCGGGGGCGCGGCTGCGCCTCGGGCTTCATTGCTGCAACCGTCCAGCGAAAACAATTTCCCCTGCGCTGCGCGCATTCCTCGCGGGACAAATTCTTTTCGCCTCCCGGCTCTCCACTGCGTTGCGACCGCAAGCGGTGCAGCCAGCCCGTCCCCCGCCGGCCGGATCACAACAAGGACGCGATGGGCGCGAACCTTGTTCAACCGAACGGAGAAAACATCATGGCCAACATCGGCACCTTCACCGCAGACAAAGACGGCTTCGCCGGCACGCTTCGCACCCTGACGCTCAACGTCAAGGTCAAGTTGGTTCCCAACGACAAGGGGGACAACGAGAAGGCCCCGGACTTCCGCCTGCAGGCCGCCAGTCACGACATCGGCGCGGCGTGGAAGAAGACCAGCGAGGCCGGGCGGGAGTACATCTCCGTGACCCTCGACGATCCTTCGTTCCCGGCCACGGTCTACGCCCGCCTGATCGAAGGCGAGAACGGCACGCACGACCTGATCTGGTCGCGCAGCAAGCCCTAGGCGGCGTGACCGCCGCAGCGCCCCGCCCACGTGGCGGGGCGCAGTGCTGCTTGGATCGGCATACAGGAAGGCTTGGCTTTCCCAGCTTCGTGATGGTGGTGGCCGGGCAGCATCACAATGACCTCGGGTTGCCAAGGCGGATATAGGGCGATTCGGCGCACTGCGCCGACCGGGCTTTGCGGGCTGCGCCCCATGCCGACTTCGCCGTCATGGCCATTCGGCTTCAATCCCTATCGCAGCTTCGCGCCGGTGGCGCTGCGCGCTGCGCTTGCCTCCAGGGGAAAGCCCTGCGGCCTATCCCCGCCGCGCGATGCTCGGCGCCCCTGAAGTCCCCGAACCGGCTGCGCCGGATCGGTGGCCCAGCGCCTACGGCTGGGCCGCTGCTGCGAGCTGGCTCTCAGCCTCGCTCATCAGCACTGCCGTGCTGCATTCGAGCGCACTGGCGATCTTGAAGATGATCGCCAGCGTGGGCATGTGTTCGCCGCGCTCAACCTTACCCATGTGCGAACGCTCAATGCCGGCGAGGTTCGCCAGCGATTCCTGCGCGATGCCACGCTCCGTCCGCAGCGCACGCACCGCCGCGCCGAAGGCTTGCGCCAACTCGGCATCGTAGGTGGTGGTGCCGGCCGGTCGGCCGCGCTGGATGGATCGCTTCTGCATAGACAGAAGCGTCAATTCGCAGCACAATTAAAACCACGTTATCTTTAACTCATTCATGCTTTTGGCCCTTTTTCGTGCTTTTACGGAAATCCGCTTCTGCGGATTCCGGTGGAACCGGAAAACCGCCAACGTGCCTTTGCAGATTTCTACAATTGAGCTTTTGCGCTTTCGTGTTTCCACGGCTTTCGTGGAAACGCAAAACCGACATGCCATGTTGGAACAGGAGCACCCCGATGAAGGCTCCCCTCGTAACCGAGGAGCAGCGCGCCACGCTGCTGGAGAACGGGCAGCGGGTCGCCGCCGGTGAACCTCACGACCCGTTGCCGGTCGTGCGGCTATTCACTCCCGACGCCCACGCGATCTGGCTGCTGGCATCGCTCGATCCTGCCGACGGCGATACAGCTTGGGGCGTCATGGACGTGGGCATCGGTATGCCCGAGCTGGGTCACATCAAGCTGTCCGACCTGGCCTCCATCGTCGGCCCGAGCAAGCAGCCCGTAGCGCGGGATTTGTACTTCCAGGCGGCGCGCCCGCTGTCGGAATACCTGCGGCTGGCGCAGGAAAACGGCTCTATCGTCGATTGAGCTATTCGCGCTCAAGCCGGGCGCATTAAGGCTATTTCGGTCTTGCTCCAGACCCGCAAAGTCTGAATCCGCACTCTTGCACCGAAATAGTGCCCTCATGCGAAAAATAGCCACGATCCTTCGCGGGAGTTGCGGCACGGTATTCCGTGCCGCATGACATTTCTAAGTCGGGCGGCCGTCGCATTCGGACGGATTTCGCAACACGCCGGAGCCAATTAGCCTTGACACCAACAGATACAGCTTAACCGGATTTCTACCTTGATTTAAGGCTCCTGCATGTCTGACGCCGTGGCGACGTTCCTGCTATTCGACGGGAGCTTCGGTCATGGTCAATCCTCATCATGTCGCGCACTGGTATCCCACTGCGGCCTACCTCTACATCCTGTGGTTGGACGTGCTGGCACTGGCTTGGGAGTACCTGCGCCGCCATCCTGACTACCGGCTTGACTGGATGCGCCGTGCGCGCCGCCCCAATGCTGCGCATCGCTGGGGATTGCGCCTGCTGGAAGACCCAGCCTTGGATGCGCGTGATGCGCATGCGGCCTGGCTCCCCGGCCATGCTGCCGTGGTGCAGCTCCACCCTGATACCGATCCGCCACCTGACGCTGTGGCCTTCGACTTCTGGAACATCCCCGGCCACAAGCACCTGCTCCACGATGGCCAGCGACTGGCGCTGATCGCGCGCAGTGCCGGCCATTGCCAGCGCTATGCGCTGGCGCCCGGACTGGAAGACGGCATGGCTGTCGCCTACGCCCATCGCGGTGGCGCCGCCGCGCCTGCGCTCGGTCACGCGCCCAGCACCGCGCGAACCAGGCCCAGGCCGACGCCTGCTGCGCTGCTGGAACTGCACACCCTGCAGGCGCTCGACGCGACCCTGGCGGGCGCGTCCTTGCGCGACGTGGCCGAAGGCTTGTTCGGAGTGGACGCCGCGGCCGGTTGGTACAGCGACGGCGGCCTGCGCTCCAAGGTGCGCCGCCTGGTACGGCGCGGCGATGCGTTGATGCGCGGCGGCTATCGCCGCCTAGCACAACTACCGCTGCTTGAGAAGGGTCGTTTTGAAGAGAGCGCAAAACGACCCTGAGCAAGAGGGCTTCGTTTTCTGAGACTGCCTCCATCCGGTTGCGCTGTGCGGCCGGAGCTTTGAAAGCTATGGAGGCTCTCATCATGCGTCCCGCTCCCTTGCGGCCTGCCGCCGCTCCTGCCACTACCGCTGCGCAGCCGCAGCGTTACCTCACCAACGACGAAGCCGCCGACTACCTGCGTCTGTCGCCGCGCACGCTGGAGAAGCAGCGCGTGCTGGGTGGCGGCCCCAAGTTCCGCAAGTTCGGCCGACGCGTCATGTACGCCGTGGCCGACCTCGATGCCTGGGCTGCGGATCGCAGCTTCGAGAGCACGTCCGATCCCGAGTATGCCGAGCAGCACTCGGCGGACAGCCGTGCGCGCTGATCGCTTGCGCGCGGGTGGCCTTCGCCATGTCCAGCCCTGCGCTGCCGTCCCGGCAGCGGCTCGTGCCAGAGCGCGA